>JABAOH010047621.1_pt1 | contig 29056 bp, 24 predicted proteins | sample 7062181 | NCBI WGS metagenome assembly JABAOH01 (sample SAMN14538630, study PRJNA623070) | marine sediment metagenome | biome: marine biome [ENVO:00000428]; feature: marine pelagic biome [ENVO:01000023]; material: deep marine sediment [ENVO:00002113]; isolation source: pool of 5 deep marine...
TAAAACTCATAAAGCCTGAAATCGCTTCAGATAAGAAGACAATAGAACGCTTCAGTAATGAGTTAAAGATGGCTCGCAAGATTGCCCATAGGAATGTAGGACGCATGTATCATCTTAGTGAACACGAAGGAACCCACTACATCACTATGGAATATGTGCCTGGAGAGGATTTAAAGAGCTCGATTAGAAGGATGGGACCTTTGGGTGCAGGGAAAACAGCTTTCATAGCTAAGCAGGTGTGCGAAGGCTTAGCAGAGGCCCATAGGTTGGGAGTCATACACCGAGATTTAAAGCCCCAGAACATAATGATAGATAAGGATGGCAATGCAAGAATTATGGATTTCGGTATAGCTCGTTCTGTCAAAGGAAAAGGAATCACGGGTGCTGGAGTGATGGTCGGGACGCCAGAATATATGTCACCAGAGCAGGCGGAAATGAAGGAAGTTGACCGGAGGTCCGATATCTATTCTTTAGGAGTCATTCTTTATGAGATGGTTACAGGGAGAGTTCCTTTTGAAGGAGAAACGCCTTTAGGTATAGCTATGAAACACAAGAGCGAAGACCCTCAGAATCCTAAGGAGATCAATGCACAAATTCCTGATGATATCAGCCGTCTAATACTTAAGTGCATGGAGAAGAACAAAGAAAAGAGATATCAGAGTGCTGCTGGAGTGCTTTCTGAGCTTACAAGAATAGAAGAAGGCATTCCCAGCACTGAAAGAGTAGTTCCTAAAAAAAAGCCTATCACCCCTAAAGAAATAACAGTGACGCTTGGTCTGAAGAAGCTTCTCATCCCTGCTCTAGTTGTTATTGCCGTTGCAATAATCGCAATAATTATCTGGCAGCTTATCCCACAAAAGGAAGCTGTTTCACCAGAGATACCCTCTATTGCTGTGCTTCCTTTCAAAGATCTAAGCCCCCAGAAAGATCAGGAATACTTCTGTGATGGTATGTCTGAAGCACTTATCAACGCAATGACTAATATCAAAGAGTTAAAAGTCATCGCTCGAAATTCAGCGTTTTCTTTCAAAGGAAAAGAACAAAGCTTAAGCGAGATGGGCAAGAAATTGAATGTAGGGACAGTACTCGAAGGGAGTGTACAGAAAGTGGGTAATAGGCTAAGAATCACAGCAAAGCTCATCAATGTGGAGGATGGCGTCAACCTTTTATCCGAGATGTACGATCGTGAAATGCAAGATGTTTTTACAATTCAGGATGAGATCTCATTGGCTATCATAGATAAGCTTAAAGTTCAGCTTTTGGGTGATGAGAAAGTACGACTCGTGAAACGACATACGGAAAATCTGGAAGCATATAACCTATATTTAAAGGGACGCTATTTTTGGAACAAGCGTACCGATGAAGAAATAAATAAAGCTGTTGAGTACTTCGAACGAGCCATAGAAATAGATCCTAAATTCGCTCCAGCATATGCTGGTATAGCTGACTCCTATATTTCTCTGGCATGGCTCGATTATTTATCCCCAAGAGTTGCTTATAAAAGAGCCAGGAAGGAAGCGTTAAAGGCAATTGAAGTAGACGATACAGTAGGAGAGGCTTATGTCTCTCTTGCAAATATTAAAGCATGGTTAGATTGGGACATACCAGGGGCAGAGCAGGAATTCAAACGTGCTATTGTACTCAATCCCTCTAATGCAGAAGCTCACCATCAATACTCCCATTTATTAGCCGCTGCAGGACGTTTTGAGGAAGCCATCGATGAGATGAAGCAAGCACTGGAACTTGAACCTCTCTCTATCATAATAAATTCTTGTATGGGTCAGACTCTATATTTTGCTCGTAAATACGACGAGGCAATAGAACAACTCCAGAAGGCGATTGAGATGGATCCGAATTACCACGATCCTCAGTCATGGCGTGGGATGGCCTATATAGAAAAAGGGATGCCTGAGAAAGCCATAGAAAAGCTTCAAAAAGATGCACCTTCCATCGGAATCACAACCAGGTGGATAGCAGCTATTGGATATGCTTATGCAGAATTGGGTAGGAGAGACGAAGCACTGAGAATAATTGATCAATTGAAAAATCTATCTGCTAAAAGAAGTGTAGATCCTTACTTCATATCCTGGATCTATGCTAGCTTAGGTCAAAAGGATCCAGCATTCGATTGGCTGAACAAGGCAATCGACGCCCGCTCTGGCTTCATTGTTTATCTGAATGTAGACCCAGTGTTTGACAGTATCCGCTCAGATCCGAGATTTAAAGATCTATTAAGCAAAGCAGGCTTGAAAAAATAATCTACAGACCAAAGGGAAAGGCTGGCAAGGCAAAGCCATCGAGCATTACGAGAAATTCCTCGACCTCTGGAAAGATGCTGATCCTGGGATTGCTGAAGTTGAGGATGCGAAGAAGAGGCTGGCTGGGTTGAAGGATCAGTAATTCCTTTTTCCTTCATCTAAGAATCCGAGTTCGAACTTGAAGTTCATGATCCGAATCTCGCCTGGCATATCAGATTTCCGTTTTAACCGGGAACAATCTAACTGGTCTAGCAGAAACGATGATTTACGCAGGTTCAATAATAGGTATGATTCGATTGATAAGAGGAGCTACGGAATTCGTCGCCAAATAAGTTCTATAGAGAGCTAGTTGGGCGTGCCAGCTTTTCCCTGAAAATCAGCAACTTAGAGGAGTTTTATATTCAATAGGATTCCTCTATTTTCCATCATTTTCAACCTAAATATGGCACAAATGTGGCACAAAAATGGCACAAGCAAAAAAGGTAGGGGGCTATGGGAACTTTTGATTTCACCCCCCCTTTATATACATAGAACCCCTGCTCTGAAACTACAAAATTTTCCTTTAAAAGCTTTTTTCTTTCCACAACATGAAAGACTCACTGGATTCAAAATCCAGCGGAACGTTTAGTTCCATGTGGGTTCGAGTCCCTCCTCCGGCATCCTTATTTCTCAGTAATATCAAGGAAATCCGACAGTTATTCAAGCATTGATTTTAGTCTTTCTATTTAAGCAGCAGTAGCCATAATTGGGCGTTTTTAGTCAAAATCTGTTACATATCCGTTACACGGGGATAAGTCTATTTTCAATTTGACTCTTTCTTAAATAGTTCATCTACTTGTTTCATAAGGAATCTATATGGGGATAACCAGGAGACTCAAAGGTCGTTTATACCCCCCTTTCTAATATGAAATGCAGGACCGGCGAAACTTTCTTTGGAAATTTGACATATACTAATTAATTTAGTAATAGAGTCAATACCAAAAAAGGACAGTAATACACGAATATAATCAGTGGAAGGATTAGTTGTTTATAAAAAGCACGAAGCAATTTCCCTTTTCCAACAATTACAATAGCAATTTAAATAGATGAGGCACACATGTGCATATATAATCTTAGAAAGGAGGGATACGATAGAAATGTATTCCGAAAGAGGAGATTGAGATTATGGAAACAAAAAAAGTCTTTTACATATCCTTTGCAGCTGCACTTATAGGGTTTGTTTGTGCATTATTCATGGGGTTTTGTTTACTTACCGCGAGCCAAGAATAAATCTCCAGCCAAGCTATCCCATTGGAACGATGACTGATTTTACGCGGCCGATAGTTGAACATCCGAAACTGGTATTGCGATTCTTTACTGCCGACTCTCTGTTCGTTTTAAGTTATTTAGTGGTATTTGTGGGATTGTTTACTGTTGTCATCGGGCGATCGAGGACATTTGCCTACATCGGGCTGGGAGCAGGTATTCTGGCGGCTCTCCTGGATGCAATTGAAAACAGTTTTTTTATCACTTATGCATGGATGGTCTTAGAAAATTACCCGTCGGTAGAGCCGGCGCTTCCTTTGATCTATATAATAGCTAATCTTAAATTGATGGGGACTTTTGCTGCGTTTTTAGTATTTGGATTAGTCTGGCCACGCGATGAATGGCTTGGGTGGGTAGTATCGAGTTTGATGCTTGTATTTGTGCTTATCGGCGTGCTTGGAATTTATTTCCCAGGCCTATTTCAAATAGGTGCTTCGTTCTTCCTGCCTGGTATGCTGCTTTTTGCCTGGTATTTCTGGAAGGAGGCGCGCAAGATTTAGAAAATGGTCTAGCACGACACGCCATGAATCATATATCGGTAGTTTTTTTCAGGCCTCACATGCGATCACCCCCCATGAGTGTAGGCCGGAGGGCTCAATGGGGTATCGTTAAGTTTCTTCGAAGTACATTTGTCAACTAGAAAAAAAGGAGGACTCATGAATAATCAAAAGAAAAACAATAGTACTTTGGTCATTTACTATTTGACACTGAGGGCATTCCTTGGGTATCTAGGTATCTTATTGCCAATCATTTTGTTTTTTGGCGCATGGATAATTTTTGGGACTAAACTTCAATCCTCCATAAGCGCCTACTACCACACAAAAATGGGAGATGTGTTGGTTGGATGCCTTTTTGCATTTGGAGTCTTTCTGTTCTCCTATAAAGGCTGGGATAAAGATTATATCTTGGCTAGAGTTGGGAGCGTATTTGCCATTGGTGTAGCACTTTTTCCAACAAATGCTAAAGGTGCACCTTTTACTTTCGTAACGTTATTACACTATATTTTCACCGTGGCATTCTTCGGGACTCTGATTTATTTCTGCCTAAAGTTGTTTGTAAAAAGTGGCCAAAAAAAAATAGACAATCCGAAAAAACTACTTAGGAATAGAATATATCGAGTTTGCGGTTGGGTGATGATCATTTGCATGGTAGGCATTGGCATCAATTTCATTATCCCCGGCGCTAATAAATGGTTGGGCGGAAGTCTCGTATTTTTTATGGAGACCTTCGCCATATGGGCCTTTGGTATTTCGTGGTTCACAAAAGGTGAGGCATTAAAATATTTGAGAGATTAATTTGGCCCTTGCAGGCTTTACGCATCTCTAAAGGCAGGGGCAGTTGCCGAGCGTCCAAGAGCGACGCAAGACTGTCTACCTCTGTTGACATAGTGAAGCCGAGAGTGTCGTTGATTATTTTTTCTTTCAAGAGGAGATCTGGCTCTCAGGGTATCCAGAAGTCTTCTGGCGCGTTTCTTGAATTCCTCTTCTTGCCATAAAAGGAGTCCATCGTTCCCGACATCCAGAGCGCACAGTCCTCTACCGCATCTTCTTCCACTGTGGCTTTGTTGAGTGCTTTACATTGACAGGTTGACAATATTCTTTAATTAGGACTAGTATTAACAAACAGCAAAGGAGGCAAAGACACGGCAATGACTTTTAACCAATACGAATTTTGGGGGGATATGGATAAGGCAATTGAAAAATGGAAGAAGTATCTCGAAGAACGGGAGAGGACACCTGAGAAGTTTCCAAAGTATATTTTTCTACCCCATGGGGTTGGTGAGTTCAGTAAAGGCATAAGCATAATAGAACATGATAAAGACGAGCAACTTCTCAACCACATAACATTTTTGTGGCCTGAGATCAAAGTCAAGGCTGAGCCCGCAATCGACCTTTCCAAGGGTATAGAAATCTATTTGCAATCTAAACAGCGAGTCGAAGAAAAAGAAAAGCTATAGAATTAAATCCCGAGATTAAGGAAGAAGCGAAAACGGAAGAAGACTTTAAAGAATATTAGTTGGATAAGGACTTTAAAAAAGTTATTTGTTAAGCCTTGGGTATAGATTGAGCCAAGTGAAAGATAAATCCCCTAAAGTCCTGGCTTCCCTGGACTGAAAAAGACAACAGGGCTGGAAAGTAGGGGAGACGGTTGGGGGGAGGGGAAATTCTCAGCAAAAGGGCGGCTATCTTAACAAACTTTTAACAAACTTTTAACAAAGTTTTGACAACTTTTCTCTTACTAAAGCTTAAATTAGCAGAGGGAACTCAAGGTGAAAAAAGGCAAAAAATTCATAGCATTGTTTCTTGTTTTCTCTTTAATGATGCTTTCTGTAAATCTGTCTGCTAAAGAAAGACGAGGAGCTAAGCTTATCATCACAAAAAAGGAAGGATATCAGATAGAAGGCGAACTTATCACGGTTAAACCGAATTCGCTACTGTTATTGAGCATCACAGGAAAGGATGTGTCTGTTGATATTGCGGATATTGAGGTTATTAGAATTGTGAAAGTATCAGAGGTTTGGAAAGAGGATAAATTGTCAGCACGACATAAGATAAAATCCTTCTCTCCAACAATTGTAATAGCAATTTATATAGATGAGGAAGATTCTGTTTCAAAAAATTAAATAAGGAGGTGAGATTAATAGGAAAATAAAAAACTAAAAGCTGATTGTGTCAAAATTAAAACAAGGAGGACAAAATGTCAAAAGGATTCCAGAAACAAATTTCAATTTTTTTTGCAATTTCTTCCATGATTTTCCTAATTTCCGGAAATGCGGCCATTGCTGAAACCTGGGATGTCAATCCTACGATGACTCGAGCAGAAATTCAGGCTGTGGTTGATTCAGCATCAAATGGAGACTCAATTTACTTTCATGCAGGAACATATGATTGGAGCAGTGCTCCTTTAACTAAAAGAGGAGATAACGAAGGAGCAATTAATATCATCGAAAAGAGTCTTATTATAAAAGGAGAACTTGATACTTTAATTATTGGCCGCGAAAGCATAGGTCCCACTGGAGGCGACCCAGAAGGAGTGGATGCTTTTTATGTTGTGGATTTGAATTTAGATAATGATGTTACTTTTGATGGTCTAAATTTTCAAAAGTTTTTAAGAGGCATCCATGCTGCTTATCTCATTATTCCTCCAGGACAACATTACATTGCAGAGCCGAATGCCAGAAATATAACTGTAAAAAATTGTACATTTTCAGATATTCATCGAGATGCTATCTCATTTTCTAATGTAAGAGGAAATATTTTAATTCAGAATAATGAAATGTCTGTAGGTAGGACGGGAATGTTTATAGATTGGTGGTGGAGCGAGAACCATGAAGATTGGCAGCATGAAGATTCGTGTGTTCAAATTCTTGGAAATAAAATTAATTCAAATCGCCATGGCATCTATCTTTCCATGACTACAAATGTTGTTGTTAAACAAAATACAATAAGTTGTGAAAGGATGGGAATTAGGAATCATTATGCCAGGAAAGGAACTGTTGTATCTGAAAATTCTTTGTTCAATTGTTCTGTTGGAATACGTATTTATGGACGTTGGTATGACGGAACAAAATATGAAGCGGAAGGAGCTGTTATTAAAAGAAATAAACTAATTGATATAAGAGGTCTTGGCATCGTTATTGCTGGCGATGCAAGCTTTGGACATACAGTAAGCAAGAATGAGATTCACATGGCACCAGGGAGTCGCCCAGGAATTTATACATGTGCTCATGACAGTTATTATGGGCAGAATAAAATAAGCGGTTCAGGCCGCTGGGCATTCTTGTTGGATACGGAGGATTACCGTCCTGATGGTGGATTTATTGCATATGCCCATCATGAAACTCTACACGCGAACAACGTAAGCCAATTCTCACCTTTATTTATTCATTTTTATCTTTATTACGAAACTCATGATAATTTAATTGTAGGCTCTGGGATGGGACAGAATACCTATTTTGACCTTGGATATAACAATAGGATCACAGGTGCAACTCCAATGGCTGGTGGGATTGGGCAGGATCTCAGTGAGGCCATCAAGGAAAGAAATGAGGAATTAAAAGAGGCAAGAATAATTCAAAATTGATCTTCGTCGAATTTATATTAGAATCACGATTCTGACTGATTTTTTTTACTTCTGGGCATTGTTCCGTTTCAGCTAAATTCGGACCACTTGTGATATATCCTTAGCGATGGCTTCAGAATTCCTCATCCTCTGGAAAGATGCTGATCCTGGGATTGCTGAAGTTGAGGATGCGAAGAAGAGGCTGGCTGGGTTGAAGTGAAGATAAAATGATTCCTTCTTTTTCAGAAGAGAGGGAAGAGATTTTCCGATTCAAGACAAGCCTTAAATTCATACAATATATTAAATTTCCCTACTCTCAAGATAAGATTAGCTAAGATTTCGATATTAATCTCTTTGGGCGTACCAGATACCCTCTCTTATTTACAGGCTTTTCCTTGATTATATCTTTTAGCTTATAATCCCGCAGTTTCAGCTATAAATCCATCATTCATACCGCAGCGAATCAACAGGATTGGCTGTGGCGGCTTTGATGGATTGAAAGCTGACCGTGATCAGGGCAATGACAAGTGCAACCAGTGCTGAAAACACAAAGATCTCCCATCCCAATTCTATCCTGTAGGCAAATCCTTGCAGCCACTGCTTGGAGACAAAATATGCTGCAGGCCACGCAATCAAATTCGCCACCACAACCCACTTGGCAAATTCCTTGGTCAGAAGCAGCAAAATTCCTGAGGCCCTTGCTCCCAGCACTTTCCGGATACCGATCTCCTTGGTCCGGCGCTCAGCCATGAATGAGGCCAGTCCGAAGAGTCCCAAACACGCGATGAACACGGTCAGTATCGTGAAGTAACGGAATATTATTCCAATCCGCTGCTCAGTCTTATACCAGTTTTCGATATCCTCATCTATGAATCCATAACGGAAGGGGATGTTGGATCCGACAAGTTTATCCCAGTTTATCTTCAGGAAAGAAATAACCTCAGCCGTATTTTCGGGTTTTATCTTGGCGAACAAGAATCCTTGTGAGGGCTGCATAGCCACCGGCGTGATGGGGCTGTGGAGAGAAGCTCCGTGAAAATCTTTGAGGATTCCAATGATCGTTCCTTTTTGACCCCTGAAGGAAAACCATTTGCCTATAGGATTCTCCAATCCCATGGCCTTGATTGCTGTCTCATTCAGCACCCAGTTCTGGTCGTCGTCCGCAAAGTCTTGAGAGAAGAAGCGCCCCTCCGCCATTTTCATGTTGAAGACCTTTAAATAATCATTGCTGCATGAACCCTCGGCTATTTTAACCTCCAAAGACGGATCTTTTCCCTCCCAGTCGACTTCTGTGGTTCCCCATTCTCCCGAAGGAGGAGGAAAACCTCCACAGACAGCTAAAATGTTCGGATTCTGGAGCAGCTCGCTTTTAGCAACGTCGTAGTCTTTATAATAAGCTAACGAAATAATGTGTTCTGTGTCATATCCCAGGTCTCTGCTTTGCATGAAATGAAGCTGAAAGTAGATGACAGCCGTGCAGATGATCAATCCGATCGTAAAAGTGAACTGCAGGACAACCAGTACTTTCCGCAGTACTCCGCCGCGGCGGGCGCAGAGAAGCTCTATGTTCTTGAAAACTTTGACCGGTTGGAATGAAGAGAGGAAAACAGCCGGATAGCTTCCGGAAATTAGGCTTGTGACCAGCGCAATGATAAACAGACCGACCAGAATGCGCCAGTTTCCCGATTGAATCAGACTCATCTCCTTTCCTGCGAGTCTGGTGAAAGTCGGAAGCGACAGCTCCACCAGAAACACGCCAATGAGCAGTGACAGGAAAGTCAGCAAGGTTGATTCTCCCAGAAATTGCTTGATAAGGTCTGACCTCCGGGCACCAACGACCTTACGCATTCCCACTTCTTTGGCCCGAGTAGCGTAGCGCGCTGTGGACAGGTTCATGAAGTTGATACTGGCGAGAAGGAGGATGCAGAAAGCAGTCAGGGAAAGGAGGTAGACATATGTGATGTTTCCCTTGTTGGGGTAAGCAAGCATCCAGGTGTTGATTTGAGTGGAGCGGAGGTGGATGTCTTTAAGCGGCTGGAGATAGATACTCCCTTGAAAGTTGGGCAGGTGCTGCTTGACGATATCCATCATTTTTCTGTTGACTTCGGTGATATCAGCGTCTTTTCGCAGGACAACATACGTCGCAAACTGGTCATAACTCCACTCATCCAACTTCGATTCCCGCCACCTCGTCATGTTGACAGAAGGGAAGGCAAATGTGAAATGGAGGTGGGAATTCCGAGGGATGTTCTCGATGATCCCTGTCACTGTCATGTCCGTATTATTCAACTGAATGATTTTTCCAAAGGCGTCTTCATCACCAAAGGTTTTTTTGGCCAGATCCTCGGTCAAAACTATCGAGTAGCGGTTCCTCAGAGCAGTTGTCGGGTCTCCTTCGATAAAAGGGAACTGAAAGATTTCAAAGAATGCTGGGCCTACTGCAGCCAGGTATTCTTCCCGGAAGCGTCTATCCCCAAGGTGAAGATTCCATCGGCCCCATCCGGCCTGTACGCGGACATAATTCTCAACTTCTGGCACTTCTTCCAACAGGGCCGGTCCGAGGGGAGCAGGAGAGCCAGCTTGGAGAAAGGTTGTTCCTCCTGAAGTGTCCTTGGTATTAATGCGGAAGATCTGAGCCGCATTCTTATGGAATTTGTCGTAGCTCAGCTCATCCTGTACCCAGATGAGAATGAGAATACAAGCCGCCATCCCGATGGCCAAGCCAGCGATGTTGATGAGAGAAAAACCCTTGTGCCTTTTGATCTTGCGGAGTGCGATTTTTATATAGCTCCAGATAAGAGAGGGCATGATGCGGGATGGATGCCAATACGGGCGGCTTCTCTCGTAGAGTTTGGCTTTATCGTACTCCTGTCTGAGGATGTCAGCCGGAGCGGACTTTTCGAGAGCTGCGCGGAAGGCTGCCTCCTCGTCGAGACCTTTTTCAATTTGATGGTCAATTTCATCCCTGAGGTGGGATTCTAATTCTGCTATGTCAGAGTCCTCAAGATTTTCACTTCGTCGAAGGGCTTTTAACCAGTTACGAATTTCTTTTTCCAGATCAAACATTTTTATCTCCTTGATCTTTGCTGATTCTGAACCTTCACTTCAGCGAGGGCAGAGGCTTCCAGAGTTTGGAAAGAGCCTGATGCACACTCATCCATTGACGCCGCTCAGAATCAAGTTCCTCACGTCCCTGTTCAGTGATCCGGTAGTATCTTCGCAGCCGGCCTTTTTTGGAAATTTTCCATCTGGAAACTAAAAGACCGCCCTTTTCCAGGCGACGAAGGACCGGGTACAGCATATTGTCCGACCATTCCAGAGTTCCTCCGGAAATCTCTTTAACACGCTGGATGATCTGATAACCGTAGTCCTCACCGCTGATCAGTACAGAAAGAATAATTGGCTTTGTTGAAGCCGCGACAAGAGTTTTCGAAATCATTTTATACCTCGCAGTTTGAGATACCTCATAATATTGGGTATGCAAAATTTATGCCAGTTCAGATTTCATGGAGCCACTCCAAGAAAACAAATTACAAGCAGAGACAAGTGTTCATTTATGGCACATCGGATGTCCGATATCGGGCATTTTTTCGCATAAAACGAAAATGCTTTTTTCTTATCATCTATTTTGATATGGATGAAGAGAGCCACTTCTTTAGAACGCCTCTGGTTGAAATTCCGGCGATAAGATCGTGATTTTACAGCACTTTTCATGTAGCCTTGGCCTTTAAATTAATTTTATAAGTAACAGGAAAATTGTTTCAATCAGCAAAAGGAGAGCAAAATTTCTATCGAGTCAACTAGTACTCAATTTAACTTGTCCAAAAGATGATATAATTCCCCTTAGATCGGTTAGCAGAAGGTTCTTACTTGATGAGGCTGGCAACAATCTCTTTCACCCGATTGTTGAACTCGGCGGGGCGTTCTAGCATCGGATAGTGGCCCATGTGTTTCATGATGACTGCGTCGAAATCGGCCTTTACTTTCCTATTCCCTTTCACATCCGTGGGATAGAGATCGCCGTTGATAGCCCGGAGCGGCATGGTCAAGCGGCTGACTGCAGCGCCCACATCATACCCGGCAAGCGACAAGAACATAGCGCGGGCTGCTTCGGGCGAGGTCCCGGCCATACGGCTTTCAGCTTCCGCTATGAGGGCCGGGTCAGCATCAGTGTGGAAGAGCATCCGGACCATTTGCTTCAAGGCGCTGTCAAAATCCTGGTGGAAAGACTCCGCCCTCTGCTTCGCCTCCTCGGGTTTAATCTTGGTGTTGAGGACCTGAAAGGTATCGACTCCGACAACCCCTAAGACCCGGTCTGGTAGGAGGAGGGCTGCTTCTATGGCCACCAGCCCGCCTAGAGAATTGCCGAAGATGATGACCTTCTTCAGTTTCTCTGCATCAATAACGGCCTTCACGTCAGCGCCGAATTCTGGGATTCCCCATTTTTTCCGGTTGAGACCAGACTCTCCATGGCCAGGAAGGTCGAGAGCGACGACTCGATGAAGACCGGCAAACGCCTTGAGTTGTCCCTCCCAGAATCTACGATCGGCTAGCCCGCCATGGATAAAAACGAGTGCCGGGTCTCCGATTCCTGCAGCCGAATAGACGATCAACACTCCGTCCTCGGCCAAGCATGTTTTTCTTTCGATTCTAACATCCATGGATTCTTCTCCATATGCACCGGCCGCTATAGCCAGTAGAGCCACGACTGCCAGCGTTCCGAAACAAACGATATGATTCAGGACACGCATTTTAACCTTATCCGATAATTATAGAATTTTGTCGAGAAGAATTCAAAGGCCTTCCGTTTTTCTAGCACCTCCTTGACATCTTTTTGAAATTATAAGTATTTCCTTTTCGGACTTGTTCACAATCCCTCCCAATTTTCCTTAATTTCCATCTGCTGATAATAGAATCGAAAAAGATAGCAGAGCGGATAAAGCACCGTATTAGGGGAGACAGTTGAAGAGGTAGAAATCCTCAAAAGGCGATAAAATCTTAACAAACTTTTTACAGACTTTTAACAAAGTTATAACAACTTAGCTCTGACAGAAGCTTAAATTAGCAAAGGAGGCTAAAGATGAAAAAAAGCAAAAAATTCACAGCATTGTTTCTTATCTCCTCTTTATTGACACTTTCTGCAAATCTGAATGCTAGAGAGAGGCGAGGAGCTGAGCATATAATCACAAAAAAAGACGGGCAACAAATAAAGGGGGAATTAATTACAGTTAAGCCAAATTCACTTCTATTATTGAATACTGAAGGAAGAGATGTGTCTGTTGCAGTTGACGATATTAGGATCATAAGAATTGTTAAGAAATCAAAGTTTGTTCAGAGCCTTGGAATTGGCTTATTAATCGGAGCGGCCACAGGAGCAATATTAGGACTTGCAGAAGGCGAATCCATTGATTTTTTTGGAGGGACCGTTACAGCTGGGGAAAATGCTTTAATTGGTGGCGCACTTGTAGGTTTTAATGGATTGATCATTGGTGGAATTTCTGGTCTAGCTTCAGGAAAAGACAAAACAATCCAACTCGAGGGAAGATCTCAAGAAGAACTTAAGTTAGATCTAAAGAAATTACGAAAGAAAGCTCGTATTCGTGACTATAAATGATACTCCCAATGCACGGGATACGAGTGGAAGCCAGAGACCTGATGTCCTAACTTCCTCTCCAGGATAATGGATCAGTAATTTTCTTTAGTTTTTTGCGTCGTCTAAGAACTATTATGTCAACTTTTATTTAAATATTCTTTTAATATAAGTACTTTTCTAGGTCTTTTGGATCAATTGGCTTTTTTTGTTGTTTTTCAAGTACAGCATCGATGTTCTTTTGGTCTAATGAATACCATGCGCCTGTTGCAGCATCAACTACGACAGGGACCAAACCTAATACGATATCTAAAACGACCCATCCCGCCCCAACTTTGTTATTGATCTGAAACGATTTTGGTTTATATCCTTCTCTTCTAAACTCGATTGCATATGTCTCTTTAGTTACAAGCTTCAAGGTGAGTGGTGTTTCTCCCATACGAATTCCATTGACATAGACCTCTGCCCTTAGTGGATCACTTCTAAAGCCTACTTCTTATTTGGTTCCTTTGAAGACTAAGGCGCAGCTTGATAGATACATACAAATTAAGGCAATAACAACGATTTTAGTTTTCATATCGATCTCCTTCAGTGTTCCTTTAATTTAGTAGCAAAAGTTAAAAAATAATTCAATTGGAAATTAAAAAATTGGCTATCCTCTCCCATATCGCTTCCATGTTATTTTCATGAATGTTGCCGCTTCTTGTTTCGATCATTTTATCCTTGAAATAGGGAAAATCATCTTCTATTGTGTATTCCTCCTTTGCGTCTTCAATTTTCAGTCCTTTCTTATACATTTCCGACAAGCCGTGCCACAGAGTGTGAAAATATCTGTAATGCTCTTTGAAGGTTTCAACAGAAAGATGCATATCCGAATGGGCCATATGCGTAAGTTTAATATCCCATTTGCTTTCAACAATTCGTCCCCAGTGCTCTAGTGTGACCGAAAAGTCAGAAGAGAGATCTTTTCTTATGGAAGGTAGCATCCGTTCCGGCGCCATATCTCCCACTGCCACCAGGCCTTCTTCCGGTAGGAAAATCACAATATCGCTATCGGTGTGCATGCCGCCGAAGGAATATAGCTGCAGTGTCGTGTCTCCCAAGTCTATGGTCAGGCTTTTTTCAAAAAGCAACGATGGATATGCGGGAATAAATCCGCTCTTGTAGTCCTCGACCGCCATCTTAAGATAGGCTATTCTCTCGCATCCATACTTATATTGGTCGGATTGGGGCTCCACGTGTGTCAGGGCTTCTTCAAAGCTTTTAGCACGAGTTTCATACTTATCAACAAGGTTAGCCAATCCGTCCCCGGCAAATGCCTGTTTCATTCCTTCCAGGAGGTTTTTGTGACCAATAATCGTTGCATCAGAGTAGATCTGATTGCCGCTCGTGTGATCACTGTGGTAATGTGTGTTTATAAGATATTTAAAGTCGCTTCTTCCCAATTCTTTTTCGATCACCCTCTTGATCCTGGCGTCGTTTGATCGACTTAAGCTCGTATCTATCACGACTATCCCTTTTTTCGTGGCAATGGCTAATACAGAAACAGTCTGCATGTAGTCGCCGGTCCATACTAAAAGAACTCTTTCGCTTAGCTTCTTTTGATGCAAGGGCAAGTCTGCTTCCCCCTTCATAATAATCGGCAGGGCTACAATCAACACAATTAAGGCTGCGATTTTAAATGTCGAGCGCATTAAATTCCCTCCTAATTATTGAAATTTAGACAAGCAAATTCTGAGTACAGGTCTTATATTTAAAATTCTAACCTTTGGATTTGTGTTTATCAAGATAGAATACTTCTACAAGCGGAACTTCAAACACTTTGACTTTTTTTCCGGAGTTGATTATAAGCATGATTCTAGAGGTCTTCGTATGATTCTCCTTTTGTTCCTTAGGCACATGGGGGCTTAAAAAAAAGAAGATTTTAGTGGATAATTAATATAATATATTTGCCTTAAGAACAGTTCTCTATCCATAGTGAGATGAGTAATTACGCAATTCAGGTCAAGGATTTAACCAAAGTATTTAACGGCTTTACAGCTGTCGATAAGATCTCGTTCAAAGTAAAAAACGGAGAGCTTTTTGGTCTTCTCGGACCAAACGGCGCTGGAAAGACTACTACCATAAACATGCTTTCCACTCTGCTCAAGGCAACTTCAGGATACGGGGATGTATCTGGATATGATATCTCCAAGAATAAAGACAATATAAGGCGGTCCATAGGCGTTGTTTTTCAGGAGCCTGCCCTTGATATAAAGCTCACAGGAAAGGAAAACCTGGAATTTCATGCGATGATGTACGGGATAGAGAAAGAAGAGAGAAAAAAAAGGATCAAGGAAGTCCTCGAGCTCGTTGAGCTGACGGAGAAAGAGAAAGTGTTGGTTGAAAAATATTCAGGAGGCATGAAAAGAAGATTGGAGATTGCAAGGGGACTTATCCACGAGCCTAATGTTCTGTTTCTTGACGAACCCACCCTTGGCCTTGATGCCCAGACGAGGCGTCACATATGGGATTATATAAAGAGATTGAATAAAGAGGGTGGGGTCACAATTATCCTGACCACTCATTACATGGAAGAAGCGGACTTCCTTTGTGATAGGATCGCCATCATGGATAGAGGGAAGTTTGTTGCCATGGATTCACCGGGTCGATTGAAGGATATACTGGGTGGCGACGTTGTCTTCCTTGAAATTGAAGGGAATGCTGATGCTCTCATCTCCCGAATAAAAAGCCTTGATTGGATTAAGAATATAACGAGGCACGATGAAAATCTGAGCTTGACGATGGAGAAGGGAGAAAGGAGAATTCCAGAATTGATTAATATTGCCAGAGAAAATGGAGTTAACGTCACCTGTGTGCATTTACGCAAGCCAAGCCTCGAAGATGTTTTTCTACATTTTACTGGAAGGACTATAAGAGAAGAAGAGGCAAGTCAGGCCGAGCGAAACAGAGAGATATTAAGAAGAAGATTTGGAAGGAGAAGATAATCAATCGTTCTCGGATGCAAACCAGCAAAGAACGGAAATTCCAAAAAGTGATTGCGGTGATGCCCGCCTATAATGCCGAACTTACTCTCGAGAAGACATTCCGTGATTTTCCGGAAGGAAGCGTAGATGAAGTTATAGTTACTGATGACTGCAGCTCTGACCGAACAGTTGAAATTGCTGAAAGTTTGGGAGTTGCGGTCCTTCGTCATAGTGAAAATAGAGGCTACGGCGCAAATCAGAAGACTTGCTATGACGCGGCGTTGGAGAGGGAGGCGGACGCAGTCGTGATGATTCATCCTGACTACCAATACGACAGCCGGGTGATTCCCTATGCCTTAGGATTTCTCTCTTTGGGAGTTTGTGATGTTGTTCTAGGCTCAAGAATTAGACAACGTCGCCAAGCTCTTGAAAGCGGAATGCCGTTTTATAAATACATCAGCAACCGCTTCTTAACTATGATAGAAAACATCATTCTGGGCCAGAACCTCGGGGATTTTCATTCCGGATTTAGAGCCTATACGAGGAAAGTGTTAGAAACTATTCCCTATAAAAAAAATTCAAATGATTATGTGTTTGACACTGAATTTCTTGCCCAGGCTGTGTTCTTTGGGTTTAAGATAGGTGATATTCCGATTCCCTGCCGCTATTTTGAAGAAGCATCGTCGATTAATTTCTTAAGAAGCACAAAGTATGGGCTTCAAACCCTCATGGTTATGGCCAAGTACATAATTCAAAAAACTGGCCTTTTTAATTTTAAAATTTTTTCATGATCTCCGTGCAATTTAACATGTTTTCCTAATCGGCCTTTAGGTTTTGCTGGGATGCTGAATTTGATATACGCTGTGAAGAGAGCTGGCCGACGTTCTTAACATAAATAGAAAAAAGATTATTACTCTCTTAAGAAGGAAGTTTTTACAGAAGAAAGAATGAAAGAAATATTAAAAGCGATACGTGACTACACCGCTAAACATGAAAAGTTAACAGCAGAAATCTTGTTGATAGTTTGCGGAGTGATGATAGCATATTATGCTTTAAAAGTAGCTACGACCCCAGATATTCAGTGGGATCTTAAACTGTATCAAAGTGCTGTAATAGTTTTTTTTGAGGGGGGAAATTATTATGATTTCGAGCTTTTAAAAGAAAAAGGCAGCCCACTTCCTTTTGGGTATTCTCCTTATGCGATCTTTTTTTTACTTTTTTTAGGTGTAAGTTCGTTCCAGAAAATGGCATTTTTGTGGTTAGGCCTAAAAGTTGGAGTCTTGATTGCTTTGTTTTTTATTTGGAAAAAGATTTTTTATGAATATTTTGACAAGCGGAACAGTTGGATTTTCTTTTGTTTATTCTTAGTCTGGTCATTACGCGCTTTTAACAGAACTATTTATACAGACCTTTATGCCGGGAATATTTCTATTATAGAGGAATTTTTAATATGGAGCGGAGTGCTGTTTTTGTTGCTAAGAGGCAGATATTTAATATTTGGTTTGTGTTTGCTTATTGCGTCATTTTTTAAAGTGCTTCCCATCTTTTTAATCGGCTTAGTTCTTGTGACAGGGACCGGGAAGATAAAAGACAGGATAAAAAAATTGGGGATTATAGCCCTAATAAGTTTAGTTGTGTGGGGAGCGGGCCTTTTAATAATGCCCAATGAATTTGGAGAATGGTCTAATTTTTTGAAATCGGTCTCCTTTATGCCTCCAGAAGTAGGGAAGAACAATCCTGCGATATTGCCGTTTATAAGAGAGATTATAGGAAACGGTGGAAGAGCCTTGGAGTTGATACTTTATTCTCTATGGGTTCTTACAGTTTTTCTCGTTTCCTTCAATGTCTCAAGACATATATCAAAAACAGACTTTTCTTCTGAAAGAAAGGAGAAATATCTATTTTTTCTCTGGTGCTTTGTATATCCAATCATTATGCCTCGATTTAAGGATTATACTTTTATCTTCTTATTACCTATTTTTTGTTATTCCCTCTATGAAGTGATAAAGGAAAGTAAAAAATGGCCATTAAAAGCTATAGGTGTTTTGTTGCTGGCATTTTCCTTTTTTGTCATGGAAAAAGAAAACGTGGGAATCCTTGTTGTTGACTACTGGCCTCTGTTGATAACGATAATCTCTTGGATTGTTTTTGCTTTCTTTATAATGAAGGATTCAGTACGGCTCCAAAGCAAGAAAATCTCAGAACTTACTAACTAGCTGAAAAAAGGAGCAGAAGAATAATCAAAAGAGATGCGTGATTACATTATTAAACATAAAAAGATAGCTGCTGCGATCTTGTTGGCAGCATGCGGAATGGTGCTCACTTATTATATGGTTAAAGTTGCTAGGAATCCTACCTTTCAGTGGGACCTTAAAATGTATCATAGTGCAGTAAAAGTTTTTTTTGATGGGGGAAATTATTATGACGGTGAGCTTATAAAGGAAAAAGGTGGCAGACCTCCTTATCCCTATTCTCCTTATGCGATCTATTTTCTGCTTTTTTTGGGAATCCTGTCAGCTCAGAATGCAGCCTTTTTATGGTTAGGCTTAAAATTGGGAATCTTGATAGTTTTATTTTGGATATGGAAGAAGATTTTTTATGACTATTTCGATGAACGATACAGTTGGCTCCTATTCTGTCTATTTTTATTCTGGTCATTGCGTGCTTTTAATAGAGCTATTTACATGGATTTTAGAGCCGGCAATATTTCTATCATGGAGGAATTTTTAATATGGAGCGGGATGCTGTTTTTGTTGTACGGAGGGAGATATTTGTTTTTTGGATTATTTTTGCTAGTTGCGTCATTTTTTAAACTGCTCCCTTTTGTCTTAATTGGTTTTGTTCTTTTTATGGGAGTCGGAAAGATAAAGGACAGGATAAAGCAATTTGGAATTATATGCCTAATTGGTTTATTTATTTGGGGGGCCGGCTTATTAATAATGCCTTTTGAGTTTGGAGAATGGTTTAATTTTTTGAGATCAGCTTCTTTTATGCCCCGTGAAAGCGGGATAATTAATCCTGCGATTTTACCGTTTATAAGGCAAATTATCGGAAATAATGGAAATGCTTATGATTTGGTGCTTTATATTTTATGGATTTTACTTGTCATCTTCATTTCTTGCCTAGTTTCAAAACACATACTAAAAATAGAGTTCTCTTCTTTGGTGAAGAGAAAATATCAATTTTTTCTATGGTGCTTAGTCTACCCGATCATTATGCCACGATTTAAGGATTATACCTTTATCTTTTTGTTGCCGGTATTTTACTATTCCCTTGCTGAGATAATTAAAAAAGATAAAAGATGGATTTTAAAAGGCTTAGCGGTGTTCTTGCTTACTTTTTCTTTTGTTGTTTTGGGGAGAGGAGCCGAGAGGACCCTTGTTCTTGAATACTGGCCTCTGTTGGTAACGATAACAGCCTGGATTATGTTTATAGTGTTTATAATGAAGAATTCAGTACGGCTCGAGGGAAGAAGAATATGATAAATAAAACAGCTGTTTATGTATTGTGGGTGAGGGAAATGAAGCGGTTTTGGAGGGCCAAGTCTCGAATCGTCGGAGCCTTAGCCATGCCATTATTTTTTCTGGCGTTTCTTGGATTGGGATTTAGAAAAATGACTATTCCGGGAGTAACCGGCGATGTGGGTTATATCCGGTTTTTAGTCCCGGGGATAATCGGGATGAGCATTCTTTTCTCATCAACTTTTGGGGGATTGTCTGTGCTATGGGACAGAGAGTTTGGTTTTCTTAAAGAAATCATGGTGGCTCCTGTAAGTCGAGTTTCTATTGTCTTAGGCAGGATTGCAGGAGGTGCAACCACAGCGCTGATTCAAGCAATTCTTATTCTTGGAATCTCTTTTATTATGGGATTTAAGATTTTCAATGTCTCGTCGATCTTATTGGCGATTGTTTTCATGATCCTGATTGCGATTACGTTCTTGGGTTTGGGATTGATATTCGCATCGAAGATGAGAGACATGCAGGGATTTAGCATTGTGATGAATTTTGTGATATTCCCTCTGTTCTTTTTATCTGGAGCCCTTTATCCTCTGGAAAATTTTCCTTCTTGGTTAAGACTTATCTCAAAGATAGACCCGCTAACCTACGGCGTAGATGGTTTGAGAGCGGCACTGATCGGTGTATCTTCGTTTTCAATTTTATCCAATTTCATATTTATGGTGATATTTTCTTTGGTGATGATTTTTTTGGGTGCCTATTTCTTCGAAAAAAGTGAAAGCGTTTGAGGAAAAGCGGAAAGAATAACAAGGAAAATTAAGAAGATTTTTTACTGCTTGTAGTTTTTTCTGGAAGTTTTTCAGGCGTCTCTTCGCTCGCGAGTTCCAGCTTTCCCGAGAACTTATCCAGACGTTTCTCCGCATCATCAAATTTGCTCTTGGCATTAACCAGGTGAGTTCCTAGAATCTGAAAGTCGTTCTTGAAACGGCCTAAATCGCCTTGAAGCCGAGCCAGAGACTGAAAGATATACTGGGCTGATTTTTCAATTTGGAGGCCCTTAAGCCCGAGCACGATGACTTGAAGATAAGCAAAAAAGGAGTTAGGAGAGGTAGGAATTACTCTTTTCTCGAGGGCGTAGGAGAAAATACTCCGCTCCTCCCCCAGGCTTTCATCCTTGAGGATGGTTTCGTAATAGATGTTTTCGGCGGGGATGTACATCAGGGCAAAGTCGTAAGTTCCTTCATCGGGGAGGATGTATTTGCCGCAAATCTCATCGATATGTTTTTTAACATCTATGATAAACTTTTTTCTCAAGCCCTCTTTTTCTTTGCTGTCTTCTTCAGCAAGATACTTTTGAAAATTTTCGAGGGGGAATTTGGAATCTATGGGGACAATATTGTTTCCTATTCTAATGATGGCGTCAACTTTTTCTCCACTTTTAAATTTATACTGGAGCTCATAGTGGGCAGGAGGGAGTATTTGAGCCAGTAAGTCTCCGAGGAAAAGCTCTCCAAAGCCGCCCCTGAATTTTGGGGCGCGGAGCAGATTTTCAAGGCTTGAGATGTTTTTCGACTTTTCCAGGACTTCACGTGTTACCTCTTCCATTTTTCCCAGGTCTTTTTTAACATCGCCCAAAGTGGAGCCGATGTTTCCTGTTGTTTTCTGGAATTGAGTGCTCATGTTCTGCAGCTGCTGGTTTATGTTCTGGGTGAGTTGTCCTATCTGCTGCTGCATGAGAGAAAGAGCCTGGTTTTCCGACTGAGAGCGCTTCATCTCATCTATTTTGGAGCTGGTCCTTTTCAATGACAGAAAAAGGAAGATGATAAAGAAGACAAAGAGAACGACGAGTGCAAGTGCGAATATGATTAAGAAGATGTTTAAATTCATTAAGGGTCCTTCTTCTTTGTTGCCATTATAAAAGAAAACCTTTCGCTTAGGCAAATATTGTGTAGGGGCATGATTTATCTGTAGGGGTATGATTCGTCTGTAGGGGCTTGATTCATCAAGCCCACCTTTTTAAATATATGGAATGATTCCTATTGTGTAGGGGTTTGATTTATCAAACCCACCTTGTATTTACTACTATAAAATGACTATTTAATTATAGGTAAAAAAGCACAACACAATTTGACAAGGTTTAAGGACTTCTCTAAACTAAAAATAATTTTTGTGGCCCGTTAGCTCAACTGGTAGAGCAGCGGACTCTTAATCCGCGGGTTCCAGGTTCGAGTCCTGGACGGGTCATATGCTTTTTCAGGGGTATTAGCCACTTTTTATTTTTAGCCTGAGTCAACTAAACTGAGTCATTTTAAGTCATTTTGTCCACACCGTGTCCACACGGATTTTAGGATCAAGTCTATTCTTATCTCTCAGCGATCTCCCTTTATAGGTCTAACGTGATAGACACTTCTTAAATCGGGGCATATCTTATAAACACTCATTAAGCTCCTCATCATAAGCCTCATAGAGCCTCTCTAAGCGCGTTTCTAAGCCCTGTAAGAGACATATCGGGGCAATTGCTTATATATATGAATAACTCCCTCAATCCAAATTACCCCAGATAACGCCTCTTTCTCCTACTCTGTAAACTACCTCAGATACCCTGTGCAACTAATTATATACGCAAAAAGGTTATTACCCCTCCCTTGTATCCCTCGATTAAAAACATTTTATTCTATGTGAAATCCTAGATCTTCCCGTGTCGCCTAAGACTTATTATGTCAACTTCCCATATGGGGTAGAGGCAAAAAAATAGAATATGGGACATTATTCGTTAAAACCATCCCATTTCCACCTGTTTTCTCACAATTAATTGCTTTCATTATCCCAAAATGGGGCATTATATACAGCAAAATTCCCACTCCTTAAATATGCACTTTCGTATAATCTAGCCGAAATGACCCAAGATTCCACGCAAGACACCCGCTTCCCCCAATGGGCCAATCATTGTGAAATAATCCCTGTTTTAATACACAACACCTAACAAAGCATTTGTGGCTTGTATTGACATCAATTTTTTCATGTGATATTGGTTTGTCATCAGTCAGGAGGGATAAAAATGAATCCCAAAGGGAAAAAATTCATATCGTTGTTTCTTATCTTTTCTTTAATGGCGATAAGTTGCACTACTATAACCACACAAAGGCAAAAGAGGTTTGAGTCTTCTAAAGAAAGGCGAGGAGCTAAGCTCATAGTCATAAAAAAGGATGGACAACGCATAAAAGGAGAACTCATCACAGTTAAACCGAGTTCACTTCTTTTACTGGATACTGAAGGAAAAGATGTGTCTTTTGATATTGCGGATATTAAGGTAATTAGAATTGTGAAGAAATCAAAAGCTTTTTTAGGAGCTGCAATAGGATTCGGAGCAGGAGCTCTTTTGGGACCACTTTTAGCTCCTGTTATCTTTCATGCTTGGCATGAGGAATATGATGGTCCAGGGGTATTACTAATAGAAATACCTGTAGGCAGTGCTATTGGCGCATTACTTGGAGGGTCAATTGGAGCAACCGCAGGAAAAGATAAAAAAATCCAAATTGAAGGAATGACTGATTTTCATGAATTCAGAGAGACTCTGGACTACTTACGCAAGAAAGCTCGTATTCGTAACTATAAGTGATAGAGTTTAAGGGAGGTGCGAGTTGAGTATGGAATCAAAGGTTAGGAAAGGTGCTCTTTATGGATTATTAGCAGGTGGGGTTTTAGCATTGATTGGTGGCATATCCTCTATTGGGGTCGAAGGTCATGGTTTCTTTGCTAGTTTCATTGATGGGATCATATTCTTTGGACTTCCTGGGGCACTAATCGGAGTAGCAATTGGTGCAATTGTAAGTATTTTAAGTAAGATAAAACAATCCAAAAAAGGAGAGGATTGAGGAGGTGCGGGCTGATGGCCCGGGTGGAGCACATAATGATATATCTTAGAAGTGCCAAGAAGCGAATGGAAACCAGACACCCTAAAGCCCTGGCTTCCCGATTCTGAAAAGGACAGCAGAGCGAATTAGCGCCTTATAGAGACGGAAGAGGGGGAAGGAAATTCTGATAAGGAGATAAAATCTTAACAAACTTTTTACAAACTTTTAACAAATCCTTAACAACTTTTGTGCTGGGGGAATTTAAGTTATTAATGAAAATTTAGGAACGAAAGAGAAATTAAAGGTAAAGGAAAGTGAGCAGAAAAAGAAAAAATTAGATTTAAGACATTTTAGATCTAAGGCAAAAATGGAAATCCATAGCCCTTACAAAAGAAAAGGGGTAGGTATAAATCTCAAAAAGGAGGGATAAAATGAAGAAAATTATCATTCTAGTCTGTTTCTTTTGTTTTATTTCGTTCACTCCTTTGTTTGGTTATGTTGTCTCTGGCACGGTGTATTACTCGACCACGCTATTGGATAGTGTTAGTGTTGAGCTGGTGCAAGGAACTCTAACATCTCCGCCACTGCAGAGTACCACTACTAGCAGCGGGTTTTATAGCTTCTCTTCGGTTGATCCTGGCTCTTATTGGGTAAAAGTCTATGGTCCTACTGACGAATACATAGCTTGGATTGCGCATCCTATAGAGGTAGTATCAAGTGACATCACAGAAGATATGTACTTGCCAAAAAAGATGACTTTGCTCAGCCCTGAAAACGACGCGTTTATAACCAGCCGATTTCCAACACTGTCTTGGGAAGCAAATAGCGAGGCAGCCAAGTATACGGTCCAAATAAATGTGACAGAAGACTGGCAATTAGTAGAGTTTGTAGAGAACATCACATCCACTTCCTATACAGTCCAGACTGAATTGACTCCAGATAACTACACATGGCAAGTGGGCGCTTATGATGCATTCAACCAAAATGTTGGAATGGCCGAGCCTACATTTCGCTTCACCGTTTTAGGCGTCACCATTTACGTGGATGCTTCCAACACAAGCGGTATCGAAGATGGTTCTCAGGAGTATCCATTTATTACAATCATGGAGGGCATTAATGCTGCCTATGACGGGGATACCGTTCTGGTTGCAGCAGGAACATACTATGAGAATGTTGTAATGAAAGCAGGTGTTGATTTAATTGGTGCCGGGGCTAGTTTGGTTTACATAGATGCTGGAGGAAGTGGCAATGTGATAGAAGGAGCGGATCGCTGTACGATTGAAGGATTTACCATAACTAATAGTGGGCCAGATCCTTCTGACAGCGGAATTGATTGCCCTAATTTTTGTACCATGTTAATTACGAATAACATAGTTACCGGCTGTACAAATGGGATATACTGCGCACAATCTTCTTCAATCATCTCAAATAATGTGATTTCGAATAATGGAAATCCCAACAATGACACTGTAGATTTTGCCATTTGTTGTAATGATTCTTCCCTCACTATATCGAATAATTTAATAATTGATAACTTGGAAGTAGCAATTTACACCTGTTGGAGCCTGTCTGATTCGGCTCTTATTCTTAATAATACGATTGCTAATAATGTAGATGATCATGGTGTTTGGTGTAACGAATCCTCCCCCGAGATAAAAAACAACATTATCGTAGGTAATAGTGGTGGAATCGTTGCTATTTATTCGTCTTTCCCTAAGATATCATACAATGACGTTTGGAATAATATGGGGGCGGATTATGACGCACAGACAGGAAGTATCTGCGAGCCAGGTATAGGCGACATATCAGCTGATCCTATGTTTGTCGATGCTGCCAACGGCGACTATCACCTCCAGTACAACTCTCCTTGCATTGATGCAGGCACAAACGTTCCTGAGTTCCCAGATTATGACTTTGAGGGCGATTTAAGGATTCTTGATGGAGACAATGATGGCACTGCACTAGTAGACATGGGAGCAGATGAATATGTAATTATATATTGTAGATTGACCATTGAGACAAGCACTGGCGGATCCACAGCTCCTCTACCTGGAGTATATTCCCATCCTGAAGGAACAGATGTTACTGTAGATGCCATACCAAGTAGCGGGTATAGATTTACCGGATGGACTGGAGATGCGTCGGGTACAGATGACCCGATAACAATAACCTTGGATTCAGATAAATCTATAACAGCTAATTTTAGTGCCATACCTCCTCCTGAGAAGGCTGGGAAGAAGGGGGGTTGCTTCATTGCAACCGCGGCTTATGGTTCCCCGCTACATTCTTGTGTAAAGATTCTTCGAGATTTCAGGGACACATACCTTGTCCCCAGCAAGCTTGGTCGGAAGTTTGTTGAATTGTATTACAAATATTCATCATACTTGGCGAATTTTATAGCAAAGCACAAAATATTGAAGGTTACCATTCGAATCAATCTTCTGCCCTTGGTTGTTTTCAGTTATTCGATGCTTCATTTTGGTCCGACTATTACGGCATTTATGCTTGCTTTTGTTTTTGCACTTCCAATCTTTTTTATTTGGTTTTATCGAAGAAAATTGAGGCGAGTGGAAGCCAAAGACCCTAAAGCCTTGGCTTCCCTGGATTGAAATATAGAGCAGGGCAGATGATAGACTGAATATAGGAAATACAAGTGCTTCACAAGGGTCTGTATAGCTCATGGATCAATCACGATATGTAGAAAACAATGAAGAAAAAATATGAAGATCGTCTAGTTAAAAGTCTTGCGGAAAAATTAAAAAACAGATTTGACAAAGTATATACTAATAAGAAGCCTTCAGCTTCTCCAAAAATTAGAAAATACTTAAAGAAAGAATTAGGGTACGTTCCAATTCTTCAACCAGAAATAGATATCCTTTTAAGAGACAAATCTGGAAAGTTGTTTGGTATTGAAGCCAAACTTTTTAGGGGCGAAATAACATACTCGCTACCATATTATGAGGGATTAGGACAAGCTATTGCTCTGCACAAATACGGATTTGATTATGCAGCTTTGTATATTTTTTTCCTTTCGAATACGAATATAAATAGCATGAATCGATATGGAGCTGAAATATGGACATTTATACGGAATGACTTATGCCTTCCTTTAGATTTTACATATTTTCATGTTAATGAAAAAGGAAACGATTACGAGTTTAACGTAATGCAATACACTCAAAGGCAGAGAGGGACGAAATTATTGTCTATCGATGATCCCAACTTTATTATTGCATTTAAACATCCAAACCCAATAAAAGATTATCCTCTTCCAAGTGTGATAAGACAAGCAATAGAGAAGTGGCTAAGAAATGAGTTATAAAAATTTCCACCTGACAGGATTCTTACAACCATCCCCAGCCTCCATGAAGTTGAGGATGCGAAGAAGAGGCTGGCTGGATTGGAATAATCTTACTACGAATTAGAAAGTCGGGAGTTCGAATCTCTCCAGCTATATCCTCAGAGGAGGCTAACTCTATGAAAAAGGACCGGTTCACTTCTCGAAGAGAATTTTTGAAAAAGGGTGCGACCGGTCTCGCCGGAGCGGCATTTCTTCCTGCTCTCGCTCGGTCTCGCCCCTTGCACGAGACGCAGAGTAAAGACAGAAAATTCATTTGCCGCACCCTCGGACGAACAGGCCTGAGGCTGCCAATTGTGAGTATGGGAGCTACTAATGCCATCAACCTGGTGAACACAGCGCTTGAGGAAGGAATCGTCCACATCGACACCTCGAGTATTTATGAAAACGGCAATCACGAGCGTATGCTGGGCGAAGTGCTTAAGACTCTTTCAAGGGATTCTTTTGTTATCGCCACGAGTGCGGCTTGGGAGAATTTCGTCAAAGACAGTGATCCGCCATTCGAGAAAATCCGGGAAAAGTTTAATCCCAAGATCTTAAAAGAAGAAATCGAGGGCAGCCTGAAACGCCTCAGTCTTGACTATATCGATATTTACTACATAGCGAATGTATACAGCCGAGAATTTGCTCTTTATGAGCCTTACATGAAGGTATGTGAAAATTTTAAAAAAGAGGGTAAAACGCGCTTCATTGGAATAACAACGCATAGAAACGAGCCAGAGGTAATCTGGGCTGCTGTTGAAAGCAAAGTTTGGGACGTAGTTCTCACAGCCTACAATTTTAGAAAGACATATTANNCAGGACTAGGAGTCGTGGCTATGAAGACACAAGCCGGAGTTTACTGGGACAAGGCCCGGACTCAAAAGATTAATATGAAGGCTGCCCTTAAGTGGGTTCTCCAGGATGAAAATGTTCACACAGCCGTTCCGGCCTTTGCCAACCATGAAGAGATGATGAAAGACCTCTCGGTCATGGAGGACCTAACCTTGACGCCAGAGGAAAAGCAGGATCTTAAACTTGGAGAAGAGCTGGGATTTTCTGGCCTTTACTGTCAGCACTGCGGCAGCTGCCGAGGTCAATGCGGCGGCGACATAGACATCCCCACTCTTATGCGGAGCTACATGTATGCGTTTGGCTATCAGGACCTCAAAAAAGCCAGAGATACACTGCGCTCCTGGACATCCTCAGATATCCCCTGCAACAATTGCCAGAGATGCAAGGTGCAATGTTCCCTTGGCTTTGATGTGAAGTCCAGAGCCCTGGACATAGCCCGTATTTTGGAAGTCCCAGAGGAATTTCTTGGGTAGGCTCTTAATGAATTAGAACAAGAAGAGCTGAGAGCATTACGAGAAATTCCTCGACCTCTGGACGGACGCTGACCCTGGTATCGCTGAAGTTGAGGAGGCTAAGAAGAAGCTGGCTGGATTGAAGAGTCAGTAATTTTCTATCATTCTGACTTAAATTCTCATTTACATTTCACTTAATCCATATCCCCCCGGACATCTTTCTAACTATGATTACCTCCTCTTAAATACAAACCATATTTTAAAGCATTTGAAGATATATGATGGGGGATTTATATTGACAATTTGTTTTAAACAGGCGTATGATTTATACCACAATAAATACAGCAGAAGGAGCTTTGAATGAAGGCAAGGGGTAAAAAACTCATATCGTTGTTTCTTATCTTTTCCTTAATAATGATTTCAGCAAACCTATATGCTAAAGAAAGGCGAGGAGCTAAGCTTATCGTCCTGAGAAGAGGTGACCAAGTACAAACACGATATAAAGACACACCCTGGGAAACATCTGTTACGACTGGCATAAGAGGCGAGCTAATTGCAGTTAAACCGAATTCACTTCTTCTATTGGATACTGAAGGAAAAGATGTGTCTGTTGGTATTGCGGATATTAAGGTTATAAGAATTGTGAAGAAATCAAAAGCTTTTTTAGGAGCTGGAATAGGAGGCGCGGCAGGAACACTTGGCGGGGTAATCTTTGCAGCAAAAATTGATGCTTCGGAGGAAGGGGAAGGAGGGGAATTTTTAGCATACATTTTCTTCGGGGCAATAGGACTGGTTGCTGGTGCTTTAGTAGGAGGATTAATTGGTGGGTTACTTGGTGGGAGAGATAAAACTATCCAATTTGAAGGAATGACTGATTTAGAAATCCAGAAAGCTCTGGATAAACTACGGAAGAAAGCTCGTA
>JABAOH010140815.1_pt4 | contig 29054 bp, 28 predicted proteins | sample 7062181 | NCBI WGS metagenome assembly JABAOH01 (sample SAMN14538630, study PRJNA623070) | marine sediment metagenome | biome: marine biome [ENVO:00000428]; feature: marine pelagic biome [ENVO:01000023]; material: deep marine sediment [ENVO:00002113]; isolation source: pool of 5 deep marine...
TACCGCAAGAAGTTCGCCAACCCGTTCGTCGCCGGCGCGCGCGGCTTCATCGACGACGTGATCATGCCGCGCAACACGCGCAAGCGCGTCAGCCGGTCTTTTGCCATGCTGCGCGGCAAGGAGCTGGAGAACCCCTGGAAAAAGCACGGGAACATCCCGCTTTAGGGGAGGGGACCGACCCGACGGTCGTGCTGCTCCCGGGCCTCGATGGCACGGGCATCCTGTTCCGCCCGCTTCTCACGGCGCTGTCGCCGAAAATACGCACGCTGACCTGCGCCTATCCCCGCGACGTCTTCCTGTCGGTGGGACGACTCGCAGAACTGGTCGCGGACCGTATTTGCGAAATGGGCAGGGTCGTTATCGTCGCGGAGTCCTGGTCCGGGCTGGTTTGCCTGGAACTGCTGCGGCGCCGGCCGGCCAATATTGTGGGCGTGATCTTTATCGCCTGCTTCACGACGCCGCCGCGGCGATCGCTGCTGGCGTTGTCGCGTCTCCTTCCGCTGTCTGTGCTCATGCAGCTGCCGCCGCCGGCTTTGCTGGTGCGCCGGTACTGCCTCGGCGCGGAGGCGGGGCCGGAAGAGCTCGCGCTGTTCCGCGAGGCGTTGTCGGTGGTCCGGCCCCGGGTGCTCGCCGAACGGCTGGGAAGCCTGCGAAGAATCGACACCTACGGCGATGCGATAACCCTGCCCGCCAGCTATATCCAGTCGACGGGAGACCGGCTCGTCCCGGACTCCGCCGTCGATCCGTTCAGGGCCATGTCCGCGACGCTCAAGGTTCACCGCGTCGAGGGTCCGCATTTCCTCCTCCAGGCGAGGCCCGGCGACTGCGCCAGGATCATTGGCGAAATCGTCCAGCCGCTCGGGGCCAGATTGGACCCTACTCGAACAGGCTGACACCGCGGAAGTTATCAATCCTATCGGTCCAGCCGACGGTGCCGTCCGGCAGGCGGATCCTGACCCACCATTCGGACTCGCGTTCCCGCCGGTCCAAGGGGATGGACCACCAGCACGCCTCCGAAGGCGTGTCGCAGCTCTTGAACCGGTGGATGGAGAGGTCATGCATCGGCACGATCGAGACCGACAGCCGCTTGCCGTCCAGCCAGGCGATGTTGAACCCCTCGCCCTCATAGGTGAGCAGATAGAAGCGCTCGCCCGCCCGCAGGTCGCGCAGATAGGTCTTGCGGTCGTTGTAGCTGTAGGCGTCGAGCCGTGTCGCCGCGACCACTATAACCGGGATCGGCCGCGTGCAGACATGCCCGGTCTCGGCCCGGACCGCATCACCTGCCGTCGCGGTGCCCACCCGGCGCCCGCCGCGCGGTTGGTCATAGAGCGCGGTGGCCTCGTGGACGGTCCATTCCCGATATGCTCAGCCTTCGAACGGGCAGGCGCCTTCGTCGACATACCACCCGTCGGACAGCGGCGGGTTGTCGGCTCTGGCGTCGGCCCCGACCGCTATCACTAGGCCGGCGAGGAACGCAAAAATCGTTACGCGCAGTTTGCTCGCCTCCGCACTGCGGCGCCCTAAATTGAGCGGGAGAGTCTTACCACGCCAATAACTAACGGAGGCATAATGGACCAGCGGCTCAGCCTCGTGACCCTTGGCGTCGCGGACATCGCGCGGGCACGACGGTTCTATTGCGACGGGCTTGGCTGGCGCGAGTCCTCGGCCGGAAACGAGTCGGTCTGTTTCATCGACGCCGGCGGCGTCGTGCTCGGCCTGTACGGGCGTGCGGCTCTGGCCGAGGATGCGGGCGTGCCCCCGGACGGAGGCGGATTTTCCGGCTTTGCCCTTGCCCATAACGTGCCGAGCGAGGCCGACGTCGATCGCGTCCTCGCCGAGGCGGTGGACGCCGGGGGAATCCTCGTCAAGCCGGGGCAGAAGGTGTTCTGGGGCGGCTATTCCGGCTATTTCGCCGACCCCGACGGCCATCTGTGGGAGGTCGCGCACAACCCCTTCTTCCCGCTCGACGTGGCCGGGCGGATCCAGCTGCCGCCACCGGCGGAGTGATGCCATGGGCGGACAGGACCCGGCGACCGAACGGGCCCGGCGGCGCCTGCGCGGGTTCCTCTGGCATCTGATCGGCTACTTCGCGGCGATGCTGTTGATCTTGCCCGCAAACCTGATCCTGTCATCGGATGTCGCCTGGTTCGTGTTGCCGCTGGTCGGCTGGGGCGGCGTGCTGGCGATCCACGTCGCCTATGCGATGGGACTGTTTGACGTATTCTTTGATCGCGACTGACCCCTTTACGCGGGCTTAACCCGCGCTGGCGTTAGCTGGGGCGCGCCGCGTGCCGGCGGCGCGCGCCATTCGGGGTCCGTCGATGACGCGTGACAGGATGATCCGGCTCGGTTGGGCTGCCCTCTCGCTGGTCGTGCTCGCTATCGCGGTCGGCCCGGGGGTGGGAAATTTCGTCGCCGCGATGCAGGGCGATGCGATCACCGTCGACTATCCCTGGCTGCTGGAGGCCGGGCGGCATCTGCTGGCGACGCGCGAGTTGCCGCAGACCGACATCTTCTCTTGGACCCATGACGACAAGCCCTGGGTGCTGTACCAGTGGCTGTTCGAGGTTTTGCTGGCCACGGCCGAGAGCGTGCTCGGGGTCGACTGGCTGGTGCGGCTGTTCATGCTGACGGTGATCGCGATCTATCTGTTGGTGCCGCTGTTCGGCGGCGTGCCGCGCCGCGTCCCCTTCGTCCTGACGGGTGCGATCGGCGCCCTTGCGCTGCTGATGGTCACGCTCAACATGTCGATCCGGCCGGGATTGCTGACCACGCTGTTCCTCCTTGTCCAGTATCTGACGCTCGACGCCATGCGACGCGACCGCCTGGGCCGGTACGGCGGCATCGCTATCATCGCCGGCGTCTACCTCATGTGGGGCAACATTCATCTCGGGGTCATCCTCGGCCCCATTTCCCTGACGCTGATGCTTGCNNCTGATGCTTGCCGGTGACGCGGTCGACAGGGCCGGGTTGCGACGATTCGAGCCCGCCGACCCGCAGGTCGCGGGCATACCGCTGTCGCCGCGGCTGATGGGGGCGATTCTCGCAACGGCAATCGGGGCGAGTCTGGTCAACCCTTACGGCCCGCATGTCTACGCACGGATCATCGACGTTGCCGGCCAGGCCGACCACACGGCCATCGTCGACGAGTTGCAGCCGCTTGATCTTACGCTGGTGCAGGGACAGCTCCTGCTGCTCTGCACCGGACTCTTCCTGCTGACGCTGCTCCGGTTCCGGCGCGCCGCTTCGACCCAGGAAATTCTTCACATCGTCGTGTTCACCGCAATGGCGGTCATCGCCGGCCGGCTGATTCTTTGGGCAGCGCTTTTCCATGTGCTGATCCTGCCCCGTGCCCTGTACCAGCTGTGGTGCGACCTGAAGGCCACGCGACCGGGACTGGAGCCGATTCTGGGCGCTGCCGAGGAGTTCCGGCCGATGATAATGGCCATGCTGGTGCTGTATGGCGTCGGAATGAGTGTTGCCGTGCCCGACCGCATTGCACCGCTGCGCATGGGCCTGTGCGAGCCGTTGCTACCGGGTCTGCACGAAATTGCCGCACTGCGCCGGCCGGGGGACCGGATGTTCAACGATGACAAGTCCGGCAGCTGCATGTTGCTAATCGACCCCAAGGCCAAGCTCTTCATCGACACCCGCTTCGATTTCTATGGCGAGGCGTTCCTTGCCGAAGCGGCGTATACGATGAGCCTGCAGGCCGATTGGCGTGAAACCTTTGCGCGCTGGGATATTGACAGCGCCGTGGTCACCCGAGACTGGCCGCTGGCCCGTGCCCTCGAACAGGCGGCGGATTTCGAGAAACTCTTCGATGATGGCACCCTCGCGTACTATCGGCGCGGGACGACCGACTGATCCGCAGCGGTTGCGTCCGCCATGTCCCGGGCAGGCCAAAGGACGCATTAATCCATAAAATTCGTATGGATATGTGGAGCGTCACTGCACTTAATACGATACAGTGCGCCCGAATTGGCAGAAAGCATGGGGGCTTGCCTTAATCGTCCAGAGCGCGCACAGGACTGCGCGTGTGGTCATTTACGATGCGGGACCGGCTTCGTGTCATGCCTTGAAACCCTGCAGGAGCTGTTCCGGCAAGCGCGCAAGCGCCGGAGGTGGGCAAGGATGTTCAGGTTGCTGCATTACTTCGCGGTCACAAGCGCGGTCGTTCTGATCGCCGTGGCGATCCTGCTTTCCATCCTCTACCGGCATACTGCCATGGAGGATCTGGTCCGCACCGCGGAACACCGGAACACGGTGCTCGCCCGGTCCCTCGCCAACGCGATCTGGCTGTATTACGCCGACCGGATCGGCGGGACCACCAGCGACGATATCAACCGATTGGCCAAGCGCCCGGAGACCTATTATCTGAACGACGCGGTCGAGAGGCTGACCGACGATCTGCCTGTGCTCAAGATCAAGATCTTCAACGACACCGGCGTCGTGGTCTTTTCCACTGACACGGCAGAAATCGGCACATTGCAGGATCACGAACCTGAACTCTTCGAGGCCGCACAGCGGGGCGACACGTCGAGCCAGATCCTGTACCGCAATGACGCACATCTTTCGATCAGCGGATTTGAGGATCGTGACGTCGTCGAAACCTACCTGCCACTGCGCGACCCCGGCGGCCATGTGCGCGGGGTGTTCGAATTGTATTCCGACGTGACGTCGAACTTCCGCGATATCAGGCAGATGTCCGCCGCTCTCCTGGCTGGCCTGCTGGCCGGGTTTGCCGTTCTGTACGCCGGCCTGTTGCTGGTCGTCCGCCGGGCCGAGCAGATCATGCGCAGCCAGTACGTCAGCCTGCGTGAGAGCCGCGGACGGCTGGTCGAGAAGAACCGGGAGCTGACGGACGAGATCGCCCGGCGCAGCCAGATCGAGGCGGAGCTGCGCAAGGCGCGCGACGGGGCGGAAGCGGCAAGCCGCGCAAAGTCGCAATTCCTGGCCAATATGAGCCACGAACTGCGCACGCCCCTCAACGCCGTCATCGGTTTCTCTCAGGTGATGGCCGATGAATTGCTCGGCCGCGTCTCACCGCCACGTTACCGCGAGTATGCCCGCGATATTCGGGACGCCGGCCGCCATCTTCTGGCGCTCGTCAATAACGTCCTCGACCTCGCCAAGATCGAATCGGGAGGCATCCAGCTCGACCTGTCCCGTTTCGACATCCGCGAGATCGTCCAGGACAGCGCCCGGGGGGTTACTGCGGAACTTGCCGCAAACTGCAACGCGCTTGGCCTCGATTGCCCGCCGGAACTGGGCACGATGGTGTCCGACGAGATCAAGGTGCGCGGCGTGCTCACCAACCTGATAAGCAACGCCGCGAAGTTTACCGAGAACGGTGTTGTTGAGGTAAAGGCACGTTGGGACGGCGATACGGGCAAAGAGTGCGACTGCGTCGTGTTCCGGATATCGGATACCGGTATCGGTATGGACAAGCTGCGAATCGAAGAGATGTTCGGCGAGTTCACGCAATACGACAACTCGATCACGCGGAAGTTCGGTGGTACAGGCCTTGGTCTTGCTATCTGCCGCAGGATGTGTGAAGCCATGGGTGGCAGCATCACGATCGAAAGCGCTCTCGGCGAAGGGACGGTGGTGACCGTCCGCTTGCCCGACATGCGGCACCTCCAGGACAGTCAGTTTCATCACGTGCCACGGCGAACCGCGAACCCCTCGGCCGCCTGACATCTCGTGTTGGCCGGCGGAACCGACCGCTGCCGTGCGCCCGCAATATTGCCACGGGCGCGGCCCGGCGTATTATAGAGGCGGCGGGGCGTGTTGCAGTGCAGCGCGGGCCCGCGAGAGGATCAATTCCGGGACCAGGGACCGTGTTTTCGAAGATTCTGATCGCCAATCGCGGCGAGATCGCCTGCCGCGTGATCCGCACCGCAAGGCGCATGGGAATCGCAACCGTTGCCGTGTATTCAGAGGCGGACGCGGCCGCGCTCCACGTGGAGATGGCGGACGAGGCGTATTGTGTCGGCCCGCCGCCTTCGGCTCAGAGCTATCTCGTCGTCGAGAACATCATCAAGGCTGCCCGTGACAGCGGCGCCGAAGCCGTCCATCCCGGCTACGGATTCCTCTCCGAAAACGCCACGTTCGCCGCAGCGTTGGACAAGGAGGAGATTGCGTTCATCGGCCCGGGCATCAAGGCGATCGCCGCCATGGGCGACAAGATCGAGTCGAAGAAGCTGGCCCACGAGGCCGGCGTCAACACCATTCCCGGCTATCTCGGCATCATCGGCGACGAAAAAGAGGCCGTGAAGATCGCAAGGGACATCGGCTATCCGGTCATGATCAAGGCCTCGGCCGGCGGCGGCGGCAAGGGCATGCGCATCGCCAGCAACGACAAGGAGGCCGCCGAGGGCTTCCGCTCGGCGGTCAGCGAGGCCAAGTCGAGCTTCGCCGACGACCGCGTCTTCATCGAGAAGTTCATCGAGGAGCCGCGCCATATCGAGATCCAGGTGCTGGCCGACGGCCACGGCAACGCGGTCCATCTCGGCGAGCGCGAGTGCTCGATCCAGCGCCGGCACCAGAAGGTCATCGAGGAGGCGCCGTCGCCGTTCCTCGACGAGGCGACCCGCGCCGCGATGGGCGCCCAGGCCGTGGCGCTGGCGCAGGCGGTCGACTACCGTTCCGCCGGCACGGTCGAGTTCATCGTCGACGCAAATCGCAACTTCTATTTCCTCGAGATGAACACGCGGCTGCAGGTCGAGCATCCGGTCACCGAGTTCGTCACCGGGCTCGACCTCGTCGAGCAGATGATCCGCATCGCCGCCGGCGAGAAACTCGCCTTCGCCCAGGACGATATCAAGCTGGAGGGCTGGGCCGTCGAAGTGCGGGTCTATGCCGAGGATCCGTTTCGCAACTTCATGCCGTCGACCGGCCGGCTGGTATATTACCGGCCGCCCCCGGAAACCGAGGATGTGCGTGTCGATACCGGCGTCTACGAGGGCGGCGAGATCAGCATGTATTACGATCCGATGGTCGCCAAGCTGGTCACCCGCGGCCGCACGAGGGACGAGGCGATCGCCCGCAACCGGGATGCGCTGGACGCATACTACATCCGCGGCATTTCCCACAACATTCCGTTTCTCGCTGCGTTGATGGCGCATCCGCGCTTCATCGAGGGGCGATTGACGACGGGTTTCATCGCCGAAGAATATCCCGACGGATTCCGGCAGGAGCATGCGCTGCATGACGATCCGAAGCTGCTGATCGCGGTTGCGGCGACACTGCATCGGACGGTCGAAGACCGTGCGGCCAGGATTTCGGGACGCATGCCGGGGCACGAGCGTAACGTCGGCGATGCGTTCGTGGCCCTGATGGGAAGCGAGGAAATCCCGCTGACCGTGCGACCCGCGCCGCACGGAGCGGAAGTGGAGTGCGGGAGCCAGACCTATGCGGTACGCACCGGATGGAAGCCGGGCGAACCGCTGTTCACGGGGGAGGTCAATGCCCGCTCCGTCTGCATCCAGGTCGATCGTGTCGGCATCCGCTGGCAGCTCAGTCACGCCGGGAGCCGGGCGGACATCACGGTGCTGACCCCGCGCGGTGCGCAGATGCATCGCCTGATGCCTGAAAAGGCGCCACCCGACCTGTCGCGTTACCTGCTGTCGCCGATGCCCGGTCTTCTGGTCCGCGTGTCCGTGGAAGCGGGAGAGGATATCAAGGCGGGGCAGGAACTGGCCGTCGTCGAGGCGATGAAGATGGAGAACGTCCTGCGGGCCGAACGGGACGGCGTCGTCGCCGCCATCCACGCCCAGCCAGGCGCCAATCTCGCGGTCGACGCCAAGATTCTCGAATTCGGTGGGGGCGATGGGTGATATCGCGAAACGGATCGTCATCGAGGGCCGGGTGCAGGGCATCGGCTTTCGCTGGTGGATCACCAACTGGGCCAACGCCCGGGGCTTGGACGGCTGGGTGCGGAACCGGCGGGAGGGAACCGTGGAGGCCCTGTTTTACGGCCCCGAGGATTTCGTCAAGCACATGATCGAGGCCTGCCGCCAGGGACCGGAAGCCGCCAGGGTGCGGAACATCAAGGAATACGACGACGAGCCGCCGGAGCAACCGGGGTTCGAGCAGCGGCCCTCGGTATAGCGCAGGTTTCGGGAAGAAAACGAGGTTAACCAAGCGTATACGGCTTCCGGCCCACAATACGCCACGATGTGTCGGTAGAACGGCCGAGCAGGCCGGCGGACCCGCCGGTGTCCTTGACGGATATCCGGAGGAAGGGCGAATTGTTCAGGAGCACAGCAAGACGACGAAGCGTCAAGTCGCCGAAGCGGCGCTTCCGCCTGCTCTTCTGGCGCGATCCGTTCTGGGAGCCGCGCATCTGGTTCCGCCGCATGCTGCGCATCGTCTTCATGCTGCTGCTCCTCGTGATCACCGTGCCGCCTGCCATGGTCCTGCTGTACCGGGACGTCGCCCCGCCGGGCACGCTGCTGATGGTGCTGCGCCTGTTCGAGGGTGAGGGGATCAGAAAGGAATGGGTACCGCTGGAGCGCATCTCCCGGCACGTGCCGGCCGCCGTGATCGCGCTTGAGGACAATCTGTTCTGCGAGCATGACGGCTTCGACTGGGCGGCCATCTTCGATGCCGCGGCCGACCGGGTGCGGGGCGAGGACACGCTGCGCGGCGGCAGCACCATCAGCCAACAGACCGCCAAGAATGTCTTCCTGTGGCCAGGGCGAACCTTCGTCCGCAAGGGGCTCGAGGTGCCGTTCACCACAATGATGGAGTGGTGGTGGGGCAAGCGGCGGATCATGGAGGTGTATCTCAACGTCATCGAGTGGGGCCCTGGGATCTATGGCATCGAGGCCGCCTCCCAGACCTATTTCGGCAAACCGGCGCGGCGGCTGACCCACCGTGAGGCGGCGCTGCTGGCGGCGGTGCTGCCCAATCCGCGGCGCTGGTCGCCGGCCCGGCCGACCAACTACATCAAGCGCAAGGCCAGCACCGCGGCCTATCGGATGTCGCGCCTCGGCACCCGGCTGACTTGCGTTCGGTAGATCTCCGCGCTGTCGCAATTCCTTTCTCTCGTCTAGTGTCAACTCAGGAACCGCGGAACCGGAGGAGGCAGCGTGGGTGAGCATGGCTACGAGAGCGGGCGGCTGAACCTGCCCTTCGTCGGGCACAGCACCTTCATGAAAGCGCCGCCGGTCGCCGACTGGGAGGCGATCGACGCCGACGTCGCGGTGCTCGGCGCGCCGTTCGACATGGGCACGCAGTACCGCGCCGGCGCGCGCTTCGGGCCGCGGGCGATCCGCGAGGCCTCGACGCTGTTCTCCTTCGGCCATGACGGCGCCTACGATTTCGAGGACGACGTCGTCTACCTGCCGAAGGAGGCGGTGACGATCGTCGATGTCGGCGACGCCGACATCGTCCATACCGACACCGAGAAGAGCCACGACAACATCGAGCTCGCGGTGCGCAAGATCCTCGAGGCCGGCGCGCTGCCGGTCGTGCTCGGCGGCGACCATTCGGTCCACATCCCCTGCATCCGCGCGTTCTCCGACGAGGAGCCAGTGCATATCGTCCATATCGACGCGCATCTCGATTTCGTCGACGAGCGGCACGGCGTGCGCTACGGCCATGGCAACCCGCTGCGCCGGGCCTCCGAGATGGCGCATGTCACCGGCATGACGCAGCTCGGCATCCGCAACGTCTCGTCCTCGAACCAGGCGGACTACGCCGCGGCGCGCGAGGCCGGCTCGGAGATCCTGTCGGTGCGCGACGTGCGGCGGCTCGGCGCCGACGGCGTGCTGCGGCGCATTCCCGACGGCGTCCGCTACTACCTGACCATCGACGTCGACGGCTTCGATCCGTCGATCGCGCCGGGCACCGGCACGCCCAGCCACGGCGGCTTTCTCTATTACGAGGTGCTGGAGATCCTGCAGGGATTATCGAAGCAGGGCGACATCGCGGGCATCGACCTCGTCGAGGTCGCCCCCGACTACGACCCGGCCGGCATCACCGCCATGCTGGCGGCGCAGCTGCTGATGAACCTGCTCGGGTTCGTGTTCCACGAGCGGGCGGCGCGCGATTAAGCCGCCGCGCCGGACAGTGGTTCAGGTCCCCTCGCTGGGCGGTATGACGGCCATGTTGTGGCCGAAGGCGATGACGCAGGACTGGCCGCGCGGCCAGGTCCAGATCTCCGTCCAGTTGCCGTTGCGGGCGAGGTAGATCTCCATGACGATGCCCTCGGGCTTCACGCCGACCGCGACCCGCTGTTCGCCGGCCGCATGAAGATCCTTGACGATCACGTCCCGGTCCGGGCAATCGACTCGCCCTGTTTCCATCGCCGCGACGCTGGATGCATACGTCACCATCGACGTCGCGGCCGCTAAGATCACAACGATTTGCTTGAACATGGCGTCCTTTCTGGCTCAACGAGCCGAATCCGCGATCTCGCCATGCCGCAAATGGACGCGGCGCGCGAAATCTGAAAGCTTCGCCACCCCGCCCAGCATTCCGATTCGTAGCGATCGTTTGTCGGGTTCCCGGCGGAAATGCCATAGTGCCATTCCGCCTCGCCCTGGTGACACGCCTCCAACCGGGCGTTGCCACCAGATCCTATTTTGATTCCAGAGGTTTAATGTCAGGTTAACCGGTCAGGGGATCGAATTTCGCGGTTCCCGCGGCGTCTCCCACGGTTGCGCCTCTTCCCAGGCGCGGGCCGCGCGCAGCACCGTGACGTCGTCGTACAGCCGGCCGACGATCTGCAGGCCGGCGGGCAATCCCTGCGGCGTCATGCCACAAGGGATCGAGATCGCCGGCTGCTGCGTCATATTGAAGGGAAAGGTGAAGGCGGGGCGGTCGGACCAGCGGTTCAGCGTTGCCGGGCCGACGCCCGTGTGGTCGGCACGGTAGGCGGCGAAGGGCGTCGCCGGGGTGAGCAGCAGGTCGTAGCGGTCGTGGAACTGGCGCATATGGGCGCCGAGCTCCGCCCGCGCCTGCATCGCCGCGAGGTAGTCGGTCAGCGTCAGGCGGGCGGCCTTCTCCTCGATCACCTCCCTGAGGCCCGGGTCGAGCAGGGCGCGCTGCTCCGCCGACAGATGACGTGTGCGAAAGGCGGCGCCGGCCCACCACAGGACGTCACGCGCGGGACGCGGGTCGGGGAAGCAGGGGTCGATCTCCTCGACGGTGGTGCCGAGCTCGGCGAACTCCTCCGCGGCGCGCCGCACCAGGGCGGCGACGTCGTCATCCACCGTCAGGTACCCCAGTGTCGGGCTGAAGGCGACTTTCAACCCCTTGATGTCGCCGGCCATCGCCGCGACGTAGTCCGTGCCGTCAAAGGCAAGCGCCTGCCAGTCGCGGCTGTCCGGTCGAGTCAGCGCGTTCAGCATCAGCGCCGCATCGCCGACGCTGCGGGTGATCGGCCCGGTATGGGCCAGTGTGCCAAAGGCGCTGGCTGGCCAGGCGGGGATGCGGCCGAAGCTTGCCTTGAAACCGAAGACGCCGCTGAACGAGGCCGGGATGCGGATCGACCCGCCACCGTCGGTGCCGACATGCAGTGCGCCAATGCCGAGCGCCGCGGCCACGGCCGCGCCGCCGCTGCTGCCGCCGGGCGTCCGCTCAAGGTTCCACGGATTGCGGGTAATGCCGTGAGCGGGCGAGTCGGTATGGCCCTTCCAGCCGATTTCCGGCGTGTTGGTCATGCCCAGCAGAACCGCGCCGGCCTCGCGCAGGCGGGCGACCGGCGGGGAGTCCTCCGGTGCCGGAGCCTCGAGGGCCAGCACCCGGCTGCCGTAGGTCGTGATCCAGCCCTTGACGTACATGATGTCCTTGATCGTCGCGGGCACGCCGTCAAGCGGGCCCAGCGGCGCACCGCGGCGCCAGCGCTCCTCGGACGCGGCTGCCTGCCGCGCGGCGCCCTCGCGGTCGACGAAGGCAAAAGCGTTGACCTGCCCGTCGAACGCGTCGAGCCGGGCCAGCACGGCGGTCAGCACCTCGCGCGGCGACAATGACTTGTTGTGGTAACGCGCCGTCAGCTCGGCCACGGACAGATAGGCGATCTCAGCGGTCATCGATCGGTTCCCTGGGCATTGCCGGAGGATTGATGACCTCGTAGGCGCGCGCCGCGCGCAGCACGGTCGCCTCGTCATGCATGCGGCCCACGATCTGCAGGCCGGCGGGCAGGCGCTCCGAAGTGAAGCCGCAGGGGATCGACGCGGCCGGCTGCTGGGTCAGGTTGAACGGATAGGTGAAGGTCGCCCAGTCCGTCCACCGGCTCTGGGTGTCGCTCGCAACCTCTCGGCCGGCCCGGAAGGCCGGGACGGGCAATGTCGGGGTAATCAGGAGATCGTATCTCTGGTGAAATTGGCGCATATACACCCCAAGGCTCGCTCGCGCCTGCGTTGCGTCCATGTAATCTCTCAGGTCCCAGGCCAGCGACTGCTCGACGATTTCGTTAAGTCCGGGGTCCAGCTGCTTCCGTTGCGCGTCGTTCAGGTGCCGGCACCGATAGGCGGCCGACGGGAACCACAGCTTGTGGAAGATCTCCTGCGGGCAGTCGAAGCCCGGATCGACCTCCTCGATCTCGGCCCCCGCGTCCGCCAGGTCCTCGACCGCCTTGCGCACCAGCGTCGCGACCTCCGGATCGACGGTCGCATAGCCGAGCGCCGGGCTGAACGCGACCTTCAGGCCCTTGATGCCGTTTTCGAGGTTCTCCGTATGGCTGCGGCCGTCATAGGGCAGGGCGTACCAGTCCCGTGCGTCCGGCCGCGACAGCGTGTTCAGCATCACGGCCGCATCCTCCACGCACCGCGTCAGCGGGCCGACATGGGACAGCGTGCCGAAGGCGCTGACTGGCCACACCGGCACCCGGCCGAAACTCGCCTTGATCCCGAACACGCCAGTGAACGCGGCCGGTATACGGACGGAGCCGCCGCCGTCGGTGCCGATATGCAGCGTACCCATGCCAAGCGCACAGGCCGCCGCAGCGCCGCCGCTGCTGCCTCCGGGCGTGCGTGACGTGTTCCACGGATTGCGGGTGATGCCGTGGGCCGGCGAGTCGGTCACGCCCTTCCAGCCGATCTCCGGCGTATTGGTCATGCCGACAAGAATGGCACCGGCCTCGCGCAGCCTGGCCACCGCGGGCGCGTCCACGCGCGCCGGGCCGCCCTGGGCCAGCACCAGGCTGCCGTAGGTGGTGCTCCACCCCTTGACCGGCATGATGTCCTTGACGGTCACTGGGATCCCGTCCAGCGGGCCGAGCGCCGCGCCGTCCATCCAGCGCGCTTCCGCGGCCTCGGCGGCGGCCATGGCGCCGACCCGGTCGACGAAGCGGAAGGCGTTGACGGAATCGTTGAACGCGTCGATGCGGGCCAGCACGGCGGCCAGCACGTCGCGGGGGGACAGCGTTTTCTCGCGATAACGCGCGGCAAGCTCGACGACGGATAGAAAGGCGATCTTGGCGTCGTCGTCGTTCATTGGGCACCCCGATGGGCGTTGAACGCCGCATCGAACGTCCCAATCAGGGCGTTGTCGAGATCCTCCAGGGTGACCGGCAGGCCGAGATCGACGAGCGAGGTCACCCCCAGTTTCGGGTCGGAAATGCCGCAGGGGACGATGCCGGCGTAATGCGACAAATCCGGCTCCACGTTGATCGCGATGCCGTGGTAGGTGACCCAGCGGCGCACCCGCACGCCGATCGCCGCGATCTTGTCCTCGCGGCCGCCGCCGCGGTCGACCCAGATGCCGACCCGGCCGGGGCGGCGCTCGCCGGTCACGTTGAACTGCCCGAGGGCGCGGATCACCCACTCCTCGAGATTCTGCACGTGGCGGCGCACATCGCTGCCGCGCCGTGCAAGATCGAGCATCACGTAGGCAACGCGCTGGCCCGGCCCGTGCCAGGTGTACTGTCCGCCACGGCCTGTCTGGTACACCGGCAATCCGCCGGTATCCAGGAGATCGCTGGCGTGCGCGCTGGTGCCCGCAGTGTACAGGGGCGGGTGCTCCAGCAACCAGATCAGTTCCGGGGCGGATCCCTCGCGAATGGCTGCGACACGCGCCTCCATTTTGGCCACCGCCATCGGATAGTCGACCGGCGCCGACGCCGTTCGCCATTGCGGTCCGGCCGGTTCGGCGGTTGCCGTTACCCTTGATATGGAGGCGGTCATTTGCTAAATCCCAGCATCCGAAAGCTACTATAGTTAGCACAACAGATTTAGGGGCTCGCCAAGAGTTTTGCGGTCGTGGCGGAATTGGTAGACGCGCAGCGTTGAGGTCGCTGTGGGGGAAATCCCGTGGAAGTTCGAGTCTTCTCGACCGCACCAAATTCGAAGGGCCCGCCGATTGAGCGGGCCTTTCCTTTGCGGCAACGCGTTGCGGGACAGGGGCGGGAGACTGGCATGGCCGACGACAACCGGATCGACAGGGACGCGCTCGCCTACCATCGCATGGCGCCGGCGGGCAAGTTGGGCATCGTTGCGACCAAGCCGCTGGCCAACCAGCGCGACCTGGCGCTCGCCTATTCGCCGGGCGTCGCGGCCGCTTGCCGCGCCATCGCGCAGGATCCCGCCGAGGCCGCCACGGTTACCGCGCGCGGCAATCTCGTGGCCGTAATCTCGAACGGTACGGCCGTCCTTGGCCTTGGCCCGATCGGTCCGCTGGCCGCCAAACCGGTCATGGAAGGCAAGGCGGTCCTGTTCAAGAAATTCGCCGGGATCGACGTGTTCGACATCGAGGTCGATGCGACGGATCCCGACCGCTTCGTCGAGGTGGTGGCGGCACTGGAGCCGACATTCGGCGCGGTCAACCTGGAGGATATCAGGGCGCCGGAATGCTTCGAGATCGAGCGGAAACTGCGCGAGCGGATGAACATCCCGGTCTTTCACGACGACCAGCACGGCACCGCGATCATCGTCGCCGCGGCGATCTGGAACGGCTTGTCGATCGTCGGCAAGAAGATCGAGAAGGCCAAGCTGGTGACCTCCGGCGCCGGGGCGGCAGCGCTGGCATGCCTCGATTTGCTCGTCGATCTCGGCATGAAGGTCGAGAACATCATCGCCACCGACATCCACGGCGTGGTCTATGAAGGCCGCAAGGAAGAGATGGACCCGCGCAAGGTGCGCTATGCCAAGAAGACCGAGAAGCGCACCCTGGCGGAGGTGATCGACGGTGCCGACATTTTCCTCGGCCTGTCTGCACCCGGGGTGCTGAAACCGGAAATGGTCAAGACCATGGCTAGGAAGCCGCTGATCATGGCGCTCGCCAACCCGGTTCCGGAAATCCTGCCAGAGGAGGCGCGTGAGGCGCGGCCGGACGCCATCATCGCCACCGGCCGGTCCGACTATCCGAACCAGGTCAACAACGTGCTGTGCTTCCCCTTCATTTTCCGCGGTGCGCTTGACGTGGGTGCGACCGACATCAACGAGGCGATGAAGATCGCCTGCGTGCATGCGCTGGCAAATCTGGCTCGGGCCGAGGCGTCCGATATCGTGCTCAAGGCCTATGGCGGGCAACCCGCGGCGTTCGGGCCGGACTACCTCATCCCCCGGCCGTTCGATCCGCGACTGATCACCGCGATCGCCCCCGCCGTGGCCAAGGCCGCTATGGACAGCGGCGTCGCCACACGGCCGATCGAGAACTTCGAGGCATACCGCGCCCGGCTCGACCAGTTCGTGTTCCGCTCGGGCCTGGTGATGAAGCCGCTGTTCGAAGCCGCCCGCGCCGACCCGCGCCGGATCGTCTATGCCGAGGGCGAAAGCGAGCGCGTGCTGCGCGCCGTCCAGGTCGTGGTCGATGAGGGCTTGGCACGGCCGATCCTGATCGGCCGCCGCCGGGTCGTGGCCAGCCGGATCCGAAAATTCGGCCTGCGGCTCCATGTGGATGACGATTTCGAACTCTGCGATCCCCAGGACGACCCGCGCTACGGCGAATACTGGCAGCTCTACCACGACCTGATGGCGCGCAAGGGGGTATCGCCCAGCTATGCGCAAACGGTGGTGCGCACGCGGACGACGGTGATCGCCTGCCTGATGCTCCGCCGCGGTGAGGTCGATGCTGCGATCTGCGGAACGTCCGGCATGTATCAGCGGCATCTCGGCCATGCCCGCGACGTCATCGGCCAGCGCGACGGGGTCAGTACACCGGCAGCACTGACCGCACTGATCCTCAGCAAGGGCACCTACTTCGTCGCCGACACCCACGTGAACGTGGAACGGGATGCCGCCGGTATCGCCGAAATGACGATGCTCGTGGCCGACGAACTGAAGCTGTTCGGCATCGCGCCGAAGATCGCCCTGCTCTCCCATTCGAACTTCGGCTCGGTCGATTCGGACTCGGCGCGGCGCATGCGCGATGCCGTAGCGATCCTGCAGCGCGAGCACCCGGAGCTCGAGGTCGAGGGCGAGATGCACGCCGATACCGCGCTGGTCTCGGAAATCCGCGACCGTTTCTATCCCGGCTGCCGGCTTGAGGGGAGCGCAAACGTAATGATCATGCCATCGCTCGATGCGGCCAACATCGCCTACAACCTGCTGAAGGTTCTCGGCGAGGGACTGTCGGTCGGCCCGATCCTGCTGGGCATGGCTCGCCCGATCCATATCGTCACGCCGTCGATCAGCACGCGCGGGCTGGTCAACATGACGGCGCTTGCCGCTGTCGATTCCCAGACCCAGCTGGCCGCAGGCGGCGCCGACCGATGACCGAGGCCGGACACGATATCGCGCCGGAGGGTGCGCCGCCGCCGGAGGCTGACAACGAGCTGGAAGGCCTGTACGGCTTTTCGGACGACCTCGTCGACGATATCAACCTGGCGGCCCAGGAAGGCCGGCGCGAGGACATCCCGTCCTTGCTCGCGCCTCTGCACGCGGCGGACCTTGCCGATCTCCTCGAGCATCTCGGGTCGACGGTGCGAACCATCGTCATCGAAACGATCCGCGACCAGCTGGACGCCGAGGTCGTCTCGCATCTCGACGAGACCGTGCGCGAAGACGTCCTCGCGGTCCTCGAGCCACATGAGATCGCCGCCGTCGTCACCGACCTCGAGACGGACGATGCCATCGACCTGATCGAGGATCTCGACGAGTCGGAGCAGAAGGAGCTGCTGGAGGCGATCCCGGACAGCGAGCGTGTCCTCTATGAGGAGGCGCTGGCCTGGCCGGAGGACAGCGCCGGGCGCCTGATGCGGCGCGAGGTGGTGGCGATCCCCGCAGTCTGGTCGGTCGGCGAGACGATCGACTACATGCGCTCCGACGCCGAGCTGCCCGACGACTTCTTCGACGTCATCATCGTCGATCCGATGCACAAGCCACTCGGCATGGTCCCGCTCAGCCGCGTGCTGCGAACCAAGCGGCCGGTCGTCGTCACCGAGATCATGGACGAGGAATTCCGCCCGATCCGGGTCACCATGGACCAGGAGGACGTCGCGTTCCTGTTCCGCCAGTACGGGCTCGTCGAGGCGCCGGTGGTCGATGAGAGCGGCCGCCTGGTCGGCGTGATCACCGTCGACGACGTGGTCGACGTGATCGAGGAGGAGCACGAGGAGGACATGATGCTTCTCGGCGGCCTGGCGGAGGACGACTACTACAGCGCCGTCATCGCGACGACCCGCTCGCGCGCCTCGTGGCTTCTGGTCAACCTGCTCACGGCCATCCTTGCGTCCGTGGTGATCGCCCTGTTCGACGCCGCCATCGAGCAGGTGGTGGCGCTGGCCATCCTGATGCCGATCGTCGCCTCGATGGGCGGCAACGCCGGCACCCAGACCCTGACCGTCGCGGTGCGGGCGCTCGCCACCAAGGAGCTGACGGCATCGCGCGTGCTGCGTACCGTCGCCAAGGAGAGCCTCGTCGGGTTCATCAACGGCATCATCTTCGCGGTCCTGATGGGACTTATCGCCTGGTTGTGGTTCGCAAGCCCGACGATCGGAGGCGTGCTCGCGGTGGCGATGGTGATCAACCTGCTGGTCGCGGGACTGGCCGGGACCTTGATTCCCCTTGGCCTCGAGCGCTGGGGCGCCGACCCGGCGGTCGCCTCGGCCGTGTTCCTGACCACCGTGACCGATGTGGTCGGGTTCTTCTGCTTCCTCGGCCTCGGCGCGTGGATCCTGCTCTGAACACCGCAGGCGGCGAATTCAAGCAGGTTTTACGGCGCGGAAATGCGTCGGCCGGAAGGCGCCGGCGTCGAGTGCGGCGATCATCGCCTCGCGCATGGCGATCCAGCGGTCGGCCTTCTCGCGGCCCAGGATTTCCAGCAGCGGCGCGCGCAGCTCGCCGCGCATGCGGGCAAGTTCGTTGCGTGCCTCGGCGCGGTACCAAGCGTTCCGGTCGACGATGCGGATGTCCTCGAAGCCGGCGGCTGTGAGCGTTGCCGGCAGCCCGTCGGTGATGCCCATGGCGAAGGTGAGGCCCGAAGTCTCGGCGAACCTCGTCATTTCGGGCGAGTCCGGGCCGTCCGCGCTTTGCATCCAGTCGCTGGCCACGAACACTCCGCCGGGGCGCAACACGCGCAGCACCTCTGCGAAAAGCGAATCTTTGTCGGGGATGTGGATCATCGAGTCCTTGCTGAACGCGACGTCGACGGATGCATCGGGCAGCGGAAACGGGCCGGGCTCGACCAGCCGGATCGTGATCCGATCCGCGAGGCCCGCGTTCGCTGCGCGGTCCCGCGCCCGCCGCACCAGCGGCGCCTCGACGTCGAGACCGGTCACCGTCGCGGCACCGTAATCGCGCACCAGGATCACGTCGATCCCGCCGATGCCGCAGCCGATGTCCACGACGTCCTTGCCATGAACGTCGGTTCCCTCGAGGATCCGTGCCGTCTCCTCCGGCCCGCCGGGCGACAGGAAGCCCTCGCCCCACAGCAGTTCCAGCTTGGCGACGAAGTCGTCCGTGTATTCGTTTTCGTGCTCCGCCATTCCGGCGTCCCCTTTGCGCTCCCTGCCAAGGCCAATGAACCGGATGCTTCCTTGTATAGCATGCGGCGCCGGCTCACGCTGTTCGCGCGCAGGCCGGGACGGCGGCCGCGCAGTTCAGCCGTTGCCACGAGACACAAAAGAGTCTGGCGCCTGCTATCTTTCCCTTGTCGTCCGCTGACGCGGGGCACTACCCTGCGCCGTTTCGTCAGCCGGGAGACCAAGAGCGATGAAAAAAGCGGTCGAACGTATTGCATTGCCGTCGCTGTCGCCCGGTACCCACAGGGAGCTGACGATCCATCGCTACGGGAACGCGGGCGCCCGGCCGCGCGCCTACCTGCAGGCCGCGCTGCATGCCGACGAGCATCCCGGCCTGCTTGCCCTCAACCATCTCATTCGCATGCTCGACGAAGGCCGCGATCCGATCCTCGGGGAAATCGTTGTCGTACCGATTGCCAATCCGATCGGCCTCTCGCAGCAGCTGCACGGCTATCTGGTGGGGCGTTACGACTTCTCCGGCGGGTTGAATTTCAATCGCGATTTCCCGGAACTCAGCGAGACGGTGGCAGAGGTGGTCGAAGGCAAGCTGGGGGATGACGAGGCGAGAAACGCTGAACTGGTCCGCGAGGTGCTGGCCTCGGTACTGGCTGACCTGCCACGCGATACGGAGCTGAAAGCGTTGCGCGCGGCGCTACTGAGCCTGTCGATGACGGCGGATATCGTGCTCGACGTGCATTGTGATCTCGAGGCGCTGGTGCACGTCTATGCCTCGCGGTACCACCGCGACATCGCCGTGGAGCTTGGCGCCGACGTTGGCGCACGGGTGGTGCTGTTGGAAGAGGACGCCGGCGGTAATCCGTTTGACGAAGCAAACGCGGGGCTCTGGTGGAAATTGCGTGACCGTCTGCCCGGAGCTCGCATTCCGCTTGCCTGTTTCGCGGCCACCGTAGAGCTGCGCGGCCAGGCCGACGTCAGCGACGAACTGGCGGTGGCGGACGCGGCGAATCTATACCGATTTCTGCGGCGCCGCGGTGTCATCGGCGGCGCGGCCGAGCCTTTGCCGACGCCACTCTGCGAACCGACGCCGCTCGACGGCACCGACGTTATCAGCGCGCCGGTGGCTGGTCTCGTGGTTTACAAGAAGGAATTGGGGGACCAAATCGACAAGGGCGAGGTGGTGGCGGAAATAGTGGATCTGACCGCCGATGATCCGCTGACGGCCCGCACGCCGGTACACAGCCGCGCCAACGGCCTTTTCTTCTCCCGGCAGGCGCAGAAGCTGCTGGCCCCGGGTACATCGGTCTGCAAGGTGGCGGGTGTGGAAAAACTGCCACATCGCAAGGCCGGAAATTTGCTGGAAGCGTGACCGGATCTGGTATCCAATTGATTTTGCGCTTTGAATGCGTGAACTTCTTCGCTACCGTTTGGCGGAAAAGAAGGAAAAAAGGATGAGCAGGGATAGCAGATGAGCGTGGCGGCCGATCCCAAAATCGACGCCGTACCAGCGCTGTTGGCAGAGGATGTCCACAAGCGTTTCGGACGCCTTGAGGTGCTCAAGGGCATCTCGCTGACCGCAAATGAGGGCGACGTCATTGCCGTGATGGGGGCCAGTGGCTCCGGAAAGAGCACCTTTTTGCGCTGCATCAACCTGCTCGAGACGCCGGACGACGGCCGCGTCTATGTCGGTGGGGAATTGATCCGGATGACCCGCAACCGCCGCGGGGCCGTGGTGCCGGAGGATCCCAAGCAGGTGGCGCGGATCCGCTCGCGCCTCGCCATGGTGTTCCAGCAGTTCAATCTGTGGTCGCACATGACGGTGCTGGAGAACGTCATCGAGGCGCCGATCCATGTCCAGAAGGTCCCCAGGGCGGAGGCCGTGGAAAAGGCAAAGCAGATTCTGGACAAGGTCGGTATCCTGGACAAGCTGGACGACTATCCCTCGCATCTCTCCGGTGGGCAGCAGCAGCGCGTCGGCATCGCGCGTGCCCTGGCCATGGAACCGGATGTGCTGCTGTTCGATGAGCCTACATCGTCGCTCGACCCGGAGTTGGTGGGCGAGGTNNGCCGAAGAGGGGCGGACAATGATCGTCGTGACCCACGAGGTCGGTTTTGCGCGGGATGTCTCGTCCCACGTCATGTTCCTGCACGAGGGCAGGATCGAGGAGGAGGGACCGCCCGCCGAGGTTCTGGGCAACCCGAATTCGAGTCGCCTTCGCCAGTTCCTGGCGAGAAATCTGTAATCCGGGCCGATGTTGTGGGCCCGTTATTCAACCGCAGGTGAAATGAAGGAGATCAAGAGATGCGGAGGCTAACCACGATTATCATTGCGGCCTTGGCCTTGGGTTTGACGGCGGGGGCCGCCGGTGCCGGGCAGAAGGTCAAGATCGGCACCGAGGGTGCCTATCCCCCGTTCAACTCGATCGACAAGGATGGCAAGCTGGTCGGCTTCGACATCGACATCGCCAAGGCGCTTTGCGATGCGGCGAAGTTCGAGTGCGAATTCGTCGTCCAGGACTGGGACGGCATCATCCCCGGGCTGATCGCCAAGAAGTACGACGCCATCATCGCGTCGATGTCGATCACCGACGAGCGCAAGCAGAAGGTCGACTTCACCAACAAGTACTACAACACGCCCGCCAAGTTCTTCGCCAAGAAAGGCTCCGGCCTCGAGATCAGCAAGGCCGGCCTCAAGGGCAAGGTGATCGCGGTGCAGCGCGCCACGATCCATGAGAACTTCCTGCGCGACAACTACGGTGATGTGGTGACCATCAATTCCTATGCGACGCAGGACGAGGCCTATCTCGACCTCGTGTCCGGACGCGCCGACGCCGGAATCGCCGACTCGGTCGCCGTGCTCGAAGGCTTCCTGAACACTGACCAGGGCAAGGAATTCGAGTTCGTCGGTCCCGATTTCAGCGATCCGAAGTGGTTCGGGGACGGCGCCGGAATCGCCGTGCGCAAGGGAGACGACGCGCTCAGAACCCAGCTCAACAAGGCGCTGGCGCAGATCCTGGCGGACGGCACCTACAAGAAGATCAACGCCAAGTACTTCGACTTCGACGTCTACGGCAAGTAAGCCGGATTTTTCGAAACGGTACGTGACGCCGCCGACTGCGGCCAAGCAGACGGCGGCGTCCGGTTCCCGTGAGGAGGCAAGGTCTTGCTGGACCTCAAGGGTTACGGTTGGATGCTCTGGGACGGGTTGCAGCTCACCCTGCTGGTCGGCCTGTGCGCGTTGATCGTAGCGATGCTGCTGGGGTTGATCGGCGCGTGGGGCAAGCTGTCGCACAACCGCGTTGCGCGGATCGCCGCCGATACCTATACCACCGTGATTCGCGGCGTGCCCGAGCTGCTCCTGATCCTGCTCGTCTATTACGGGACGCCGACGTTGATCCAGGACGTGCTCGCGGGGTTCGGCCACGACATCGTCATCGACGTCAATCCCTTCATCGCCGGCGTGTTGACGTTGGGGTTCATCTACGGCGCCTTTTCGACCGAGGTGTTCCGCGGCGCCATCCTCGCGGTGCCGAAGGGTCAGATCGAAGCCGCCTATGCGGCGGGAATGAGCCGGCCGATGATGGTCCGGCGGATTCTCCTGCCGCAGGTCTGGCGCTTCGCGCTGCCGGGACTCGGCAATGTCTGGATGGTGCTGATCAAGGCAACGGCGCTGATTTCCGTGATCCAGCTGCCGGAGCTGATGCGCAATGCCGATATCGCCGCCCGGGCGGTGCGCCTGCCGTTCACCTTCTATTTCGCCGCCTCCCTGATCTATCTGAGCATCACCATCGCCTCGATGATCGGCCAGCAGCGCATCGAGGCCTGGGCCCGGCGCGGCGTGCGGAGCGCCTGACCGATGGACATCATCTGGCAGAGCCTGCCGCAATTGCTCGAAGGAGCGTGGTTGACCGTCCAAATCACCGCGCTGAGCGTCTTTATCGGGCTTGTGCTCGCGGTGCCGCTGGCGCTGCTGCGCGTCTCCCACAATCCGCTGCTGTGGACGCCGGCCTATGCCTATATCCTGTATTTCCGGGGCACGCCGCTGCTCGTACAGATCTTCCTGATCTACTACGGCAGCGGCCAGTTCGTCTCCGAACTGCAGGCGCTCGGCCTGTGGGGATTCTTCCGCCAGGCCTGGTTCTGCGCGGTGCTGTCCCTGACCTTGAACACCGCCGGCTACACCGCCGAGATCCTGCGCGGCGCCATCCAGGCGGTGCCGCACGGCGAGATCGAGGCGGCGCGGGCCTGCGGCATGTCGGGCTGGCTGCTTTACCGGCGCATCATCCTGCCCAAGGCCTTCCGCCTCGCGCTGCCGGCCTATAGCAACGAAGTGGTGTTCCTGTTCCAGGCGACCTCGCTGGTGAGCATCATCTCGTTGATGGACCTGACCGGAGTCGCCCGTGTCATCGCCGCACGAACCTTCGCGATCTATGAGCTCTACATCACCGCCGGCATCATCTATCTGATCGTCACCTACGGCATCCTGTTCATCTTCAAGCGGGTCGAGTTCTGGCTCAGCGGCCATCTGCGCGAGCGAAAGGACGCGGTGGTCGAGGCTGTGGACGGCGTCATCGCTCGCTGAATGCCGGGCGTTGCGATCGGATGTTCACTCCGCACGGCGAAATCCTACATTGATACGCGCATGGCAGCGCCCGCCGGCAGGGGCAGCGTGTGCCGCCGGCGTCGGCGCGGACAATTGCTTCAACGCAGGCCAATCACCGACATCGAGCCGGCCTATGGCGTCGGTGTTAGAGTGGTGGTTTCGCGCAGACCGGTTGGAGGCCGATGACGGAGATCGTTTTCACCTCGGTGTTCTACGAGATCGCGGCGCTGCTGGTGCTCACCTCCGCCGTCGGCTTCGTCGGTCTCGCGCTGCGCCAGCCGCTGATCGTCAGCTTCATCCTCGTCGGCATCCTGGCCGGGCCGTTGGGCTTCGGATTCGCGGCCTCGGCCGAGCACATCGAGCTGCTGGCCGAGCTGGGGGTCGCGGTGCTGCTGTTCCTGGTCGGCCTCAAGCTCGACCTGCACCTCATCCGTTCGATCGGCGCGGTCGCGCTGACGACGGGCATCGGGCAGGTCTTGTTCACATCGGTCGCCGGCTTCGGCATTTGCCTGGCGCTCGGCATGACACCGGTGACCAGCCTCTATGTCGCGGTGGCGCTGACCTTCTCGAGCACGATCATCATCGTCAAGCTGCTCTCCGACAAGCGCGAGATCGACTCGCTGCACGGCCGCATCGCGCTCGGCTTCCTGATCGTCCAGGACCTCGTCGTCGTCCTCGCCATGGTCGTCTTGTCGGCGTTCGGCGTCGGGGCGGCGACCGAACATCCCGTGCGCGACGTGCTTATGGTCGTGGTGCACAGCGTCGTCCTCGTGGGCGCGATCGGCCTGTTCATCCGCTTTGCCGCCGAGCCGCTGCTGCACAAGCTCGCGCGCACCCCGGAGCTTCTCGTCGTCTTCGCCATCGGCTGGGCGGCCCTGCTCGCCGCGCTGGGCGACTACTGGGGCTTCAGCAAGGAGCTGGGCGGCCTGCTGGCGNNCTGCTGGCGGGTGTCTCGCTCGCATCGACGCCGTACCGCGAGTCGGTCGCATCGCGTCTGTCCAGTCTGCGGGACTTCCTGCTGCTGTTCTTTTTCATCGGGCTCGGCGCGCGGCTCGATCTCGGCGGCCTTGGCGACCAGGTCGTGGCCGCGTCGATCCTGTCGCTGTTCGTGTTGGTCGGCAACCCGCTCATCGTCATGACCATCATGGGCGTCATGGGCTACCGCAAGCGCACCGGCTTCCTGGCCGGGCTGACCGTGGCGCAGATCAGCGAGTTCTCGCTCATCTTCATGGCCATGGGACTCGCGCTCGGCCATGTCGGCGTGCAGGCGGTCAGCCTGGTCACGCTGGTCGGCCTCGCGACAATCGCGCTCTCGACGTACATGATCACCTATTCGCAGACGCTTTACGTCTGGCTCGAAGGACTGCTCGGACCGTTCGAGCGCAAAGTCGCGTATCGCGAGACGGCTGACGACGCGGTCGAGGCCGGGCAACGCTTCGACGTCATCGTCTTCGGGGTCGGCCGCTACGGCGCCGCCATCGCGCAGCGCCTGCAGGAGCACGGGCTGCGCGTGCTGGGCGTCGATTTCGACCCGAAGGCGGTCCGCGAACGGCAGCAGCGCGGGCTGCTTACGTCGTATGGCGACGCAATGGACCCCGACATCTATCCCGTGCTGCCCATCCGCAAGGTGCAGTGGGTCATCGCCGCGGTACCGGGCTACCGGACCGGCCTCACCCACGACGATCCGCGGCTTACCCTGCTCAACACGCTGCGCGGCCATGACTTTGCCGGCAAGATCGCGCTTACCGCGTACACCGCGGCGGATGTCGAGCTGCTGCGCGACCGCGGCGCGGACCTCATCCTCATGCCGTTCCGGGACGCCGCCGACCAGGCGGTCGACCTGCTGCTCGGCAGGACCAGGAACAGTGCCGCGCCGGAGCCCGCCGCCGCGGGCGAGGGCAAGGCGGAGGGCGTGTCCCGTTGAAACGAGTTGCGATCCTGCGCCTTTCCCATGAGGGGAACAGCTTCAACCCGGTGCTGACCGATGCGGCCGACTTTGCCCGCGGCGAATGGCTGAAGGGGGAGGCGGCGCGCGACGCTTACCGGGGCACGCGGACCGAGATGGGCGCCGTGGTCGACTTTCTTGCGGCGCACTCGGATTGGCAGGGGGTCTTCCTGCGCTGCGCTGCCGCGCCGCCCGGCGGGCCGGTCGCCGACGCGTTGATCGACCGCGTGATCGCCGAGGCGGTGGAAGACCTTATGGCCGGGGAGTGGGATGCGGTCTATGTCTCGCTGCACGGCGCGATGCTCGGCGAGACGCGGCTTTCCCCCGATCTCGAGCTGCTGCGTGCCGTGCGCGCGGCCGTCGGCGCGGACTGCCCGGTCGCCGCGACGTTCGACCTGCACGCCAACATGGCGCCGGAGATCCCCGATGTGATCGACATCGCCGTCGGCTACAAGACCTACCCGCATGTCGACACCTACGAGACCGCGGCGAAGGCGCTGGGGCTGCTGCTGCGCGCCGCCGCGGGCGACATCCGGCCCGCGGTCCGCATCGCCCGCACCGGCCTGGTGTTGCTCAGCCACAACATGCGCACGGAATCCGGCCCTATGGCCGAAATCGAGGCGCTGGGGCGAGACGCTGAGAAGCGGGGTGGATTTTACGACGTCACCCCGTTCGGCGGCTTCTCGTTCGGTGATACGCCCAATGCCGGCGCCAGCGTCTGCATCACCGCCGAGCGTGACGATGACGCGGCACAGGAGGCGGCGAGGGCTCTCGGCGAGCAGATCGTAGCCCGTCGCCGAGCCTTCCTGCCCGTCCTGCCCGCCGCATACGATGCTGTTCGCACGGCGCTGGACAGCACCGACGCCGGCACGATCGCGATCGTCGAGCCGGCCGACAACCCGATGTCCGGCGGCATCGGCGACACGCCTGCACTGTTCCGCGCCCTCGTCGAGGCGGCGCCCGCCGTCCCCGTCCTGTTCGCCTTCTTCTGGGACGCCGATCTGCTGGTGCGCGCCCAGGCGGCCGGCGAAGGGGCGGAAATCGACGCCAACCTCGGCGGCCGGCTGACCGACATTTACGGCGCGCCGGTGCCTGCGCGGCTGCGCATCGAGCGGCTGACCGACGGCCGCTTCGTCAACGACGGACCGATGTGGCGCGGCCTGACGGTCGACCTCGCGGGCTCGGCCCTGTTCGCGCTGGCCGCCAACCCGATGATCCGGCTCATCGTCACCGGCGCTTGTGTCTCGCCGAACGACCCGGCCTATTTCCGCCTGCACGGCATCGACCTGACCCGGTTCAGGATCCTCGCGGTGAAGGCGAAGAACCATTTCCGCGCCGCCTTTGCCGGTCTCTGCACGCGGATCGTCGACGTCGACACCCCCGGCCCGGCTACGGCCGACATCGGTGCCCTGCCGTTCCACCAAGTCCCGCCGGCAATGCTTCCGCCCTGGCCGGGGCTGGACGGCCCGCCCGGCGCCGATTAGCGTAGGGCCATCAACCGGACGGGAGTCACAGCCATGGCGGAAGCCCCGGTTCTCGTCGAGCGCGCGGGCGGGCTCGTCACCCTCACCCTGAACCGGCCGGACTCGTACAACGCGATCAACGGGCCGATGATGCAGGCGCTGCTCGAGGCGCTGGTCGACTGCGACGAGGATTCCTCGGTGCGCGCCGTGCTGCTGACCGGGGCCGGCAAGGCGTTCTGCGCCGGCGGCGATTTGAAGGCGATGCAGGCGGAGGACGCAGCCGGCCGCTCCGTCGGCGCCTTCCTCAAGCGCCTCACCGTGCCGGTGCACGGCGCCGTCGCCACCATAGCGCGGATGGAAAAGCCGGTGATCGCCGCGGTCAACGGCGTTGCCGGCGGCGCGGGCTTCAGCTTCGCGCTCGCCTGCGACCTCGTGCTGGCGGCGGAGAGCGCCGTGTTCACCATGGCCTACACCAAGGCCGGCCTCGCGCCGGACGGCGGCTCGTCCTTCTTCCTGCCGCGCATCGTCGGCCCCAGGCGGGCCTACGACCTGATGGTCAACAACGCGGTGCTGTCGGCGGAGGAGGCGAAGGAGCTTGGCCTCGTCAACGCCGTCTTCCGCGACGCCTCGTTCATGGCCGAGGCGCGGGCCTATGCGGAGCGGCTCGCGGCCGGGCCGACCCGCGCCTTCGGCGCCGCCAAGCGGCTCGTCGCGCTGAGCCCGGACTCCTCGCTCGAGACCCAGATGGAGCACGAGCGGCGCGCCATCGCCGCCTGCGGCGGCACCGCGGATTTCCGGGAAGGCGTCGCCGCATTCATCGAGAAGCGCCCGCCGGCCTTCGGGGGCGAGTAGCGCCGGCCCGACACCAATGCCGGGGCACCTGCGCGCGGAACGACCCCATGCGTTAGGGTTTTCCGCGGGTTTGAGATTGACGTTTACGTAAACTGCAGATACACTTCGGCGCCGTTGGCCGCTGCGGTCGCGGCACTGTGCCGTGAGCGGGGCCTGCCGACACAGCAGGCGTGGCGGAAAACAGCGCGGCATGGGGTCCGAGGAGAGACGGGACGTGGCGGAGACAGCGGGCATGGCACGATGAGCGCGGACGGTTCGGAGCGGCGTGAATACGCGATCGGCGATCTGGCGCGCGAGTTCCGGGTGACGACGCGGACCATCCGCTTCTACGAGGACGAGGGGCTACTGGCGCCGGTACGGCGCGGCCAGGCGCGCATCTTTGATCCGCGCGACCGGGTGCGGCTGCGCCTCATCCTGCGCGGCAAGCGGCTGGGGTTCAGCCTGGCCGAGATCCGCGAGATCCTCGACATGTACGAGTCGGAGCCCGGCGAGGCCGGCCAGCTGCGCCACCTGATCCAGCGGATCGGCGAGCGCCGCGCTGCGCTGCAGCGCCAGCGCGCGGACATCGACGAGACGCTGGCCGACATGGCCGCCATCGAGGCCCGCTGCGCCGAACGCTTGGCGGCGCTGGCGCCGCCCCGCAAGCGGAGGGCGTCGTGACCGCCTTCGATCCCCGCAATCCGGACTACGCGGCGGCGGTGCGCGCCAGCTTCGCGCGGCAGGGGCTGATGCGCACGCTGGGCGCGGAGCTGGCCGAGGTCGGGCCCGGCCGGGCGGTGATCACGGCGGCCTATCATGACGGGCTTGGCCAGCAGCACGNNGCGGTGCGCCACAGCTTCGCGCGGCAGGGGCTCATGCGTACGCTGGGGGCCGAGCTGGCGGAGGTCGCGCCCGGGCGGGCGGTGATCACGGCCGCCTACCATGACGGCCTCGGCCAGCAGCACGGCCTGTTCCACGGCGGCGTCATCGGCGCCATCGCCGATTCCGCCGGCGGCTACGCGGCCTTCTCGCTGATGCCGCCGGATTCTACGGTGCTGACCGTCGAGTACAAGATGAACATCGTCGCGCCGGGCCGCGGCCAGCGCCTGATCGCCCGCGGCGAGGTGATCCGCCCCGGCCGCACGCTGACCACCAGCCGCGCCGACGTCTTCGCCGTCGACGGCGGCGCCGAGACGCTGTGCGCGACCATGCTGCAGACCCTGATGTGCCTCGCCGCCGCGCCGCACCGCCCGGCGGGATAGGATCCGGAGGAGACAAGATGACCATCCCCAACGCCCCCGGCGCCTTCGATTTCGACCTCGGCGAGACGGCCGACATGCT
>JABAOH010044444.1_pt6 | contig 29036 bp, 19 predicted proteins | sample 7062181 | NCBI WGS metagenome assembly JABAOH01 (sample SAMN14538630, study PRJNA623070) | marine sediment metagenome | biome: marine biome [ENVO:00000428]; feature: marine pelagic biome [ENVO:01000023]; material: deep marine sediment [ENVO:00002113]; isolation source: pool of 5 deep marine...
GCTAGGAGAGTCCCCCATTGCACCAGGACATTAAATATGAAAGCTGTCTTCGGATCTAACGACCAACCGAGAAGCCAAGGCACAAGAACTAGGTGACCGGATGACGAGATTGGGAGGAACTCTGTGACGCCCTGCACGAAGCCGAGCGCCATGGCTTGAAGGAGGTTCATTTGTTATATCTCCGGGGGGCGGTGTTTATGGTAGTTTGCGCGGAACTCCTCCGCGAATTGCTGAAAGCTTCCTTCAAGCACGGCCTGACGTAAGTCGCCCACCAACGCGATGAGTGTGTGGACGTTATGGATGGAGAGCAATGTTGCGGCGAGCATCTCTCTTGCGACGATGAGATGCCGCAGGTAGGCACGACTGAACGTTTTGCAAGTGTAACACAAGCAGGTCTCGTCGATTGGGCGAAGGTCGTCGCTAAACGGTGTGTTTCGCAGATTCAATCGACCCCGACGTGTCAGCGCAGCATGGTTGCGGGCCATGCGGGTCGGTAAGACACAATCGAAGATGTCAATTCCGCGAGCGACCGTCTCCACGATGTCTTCGGGTGAACCCACTCCCATCAAGTAGCGTGGACGATCTTCTGGCAGAACTGCGTTGACGGTCTCAACCATGGCGAGCATCTCTTCTTTGGTCTCGCCTACGGACAATCCGCCGATCGCAATCCCGGGAAAATCCAGTGCGGCAATGAAAGCTGCCGATTGCTCCCTTAGATCAGGAAAGATCCCCCCTTGAACAATACCAAAGAGCGCTTGGTCAGAACGCGACTTTGATGCCAGGGAACGTTCGGCCCAGGCATGCGTCCTCGATAGCGCCTGGATATTGTAATCTCGATCGTAGGGTTCAGAGCACTCATCGAGCACCATAATAATGTCGGCACCCAGGTTCTCCTGGATGGCGATCACTTTCTCTGGAGTGAAACGATGCGTGGATCCATCGAGGTGAGAACGAAAGGTGACGCCATCAGAATCGACTTCACGGCGTTCGGCTAAAGAAAAAACCTGAAAACCACCCGAATCTGTCAGTATCGATCCGGGCCAGGCCATGAACTCATGCAAACCGCCAAGGTTGGCGATCAGTTCGTCCCCTGGACGTAGATAAAGGTGGTAGGTATTGGCTAACACGAGGCCAGCGCCCAACTCCTCAAGCTGTTGAGGTGTGAGTGCTTTAACTGTGGCTTGAGTGCCGACTGGTGCGAAAAGAGGTGTGTGTAACTCGCCACGGGTGGTCCTTAATACACCTGCACGTGCGTTTCCCTCCACACCTATCACCTTGAAACGCAGTGCACTCATATGCCCCACACCCAGTGCAAACCCAAGGTGGCGATGAGCACAGTGATGATCGTGAGGGGGATCCCCAGCTTGAAGTAATCGCGGAAGGTGTAGCCACCTGGGCCCATCATCAGCAGGTTTGCAGGGTGTCCGAGGGGGCTGATGAAGGCTAAAGAACAGCCGATGGCGACGCCCATGGCGAGAGCGCGGGGATCTATACCTGTGGGGCCGGCGGCTGCGATCGCGATGGGCGCCATCACTACGGCGGCTGTCTGACCGCTCAGGAAGAGACTCAATGCTGAAGCCGTCAGCATGAGGATAATGGCGGTTAGAAGAGGGGACAAGCCACCGATTTGGAATATTCGTTGTGCCAAGACGCTCGCCGCGCTCGTACTCTGTAAGGCGATACTTAGGGGCAGCATCCCCGCGATTAGGAAGATTGCCCTCCACTCCACTGCACGATACGCTTGGTCCATGGAGAGACATCGAGTAAGGACCATGAGTGCAGCCCCGAGCAAAGTGGCGACGGCAATGGGCAACACTTGGGTTGCTGCCAGACCCAGGCTGAAGATCATGATGCCTCCTGCCAGTAAAGCACGTGGACCTGGTCGTGCCTCGAGCTCTTCTTCGAGGATCAAGAAGTTGGGGTCCATGCGTAGCAATCTCACCTGAGAGCGAGGTCCTTGGAGCAGCATAGCGTCGCCGAAGCGTAGGGGGATATCGGCAAACTCGTGTTGAATCACCAATCCCTCGCGCCACAGTGCAATGACCTGGAGACCATATCGTTCACGAAAGTGGATCTGTCGTAACGTTAGTCCCTCAAGTTCTGAGCGGGGGGCAAGTGTCGCTTCGACGAGCGGTACATCCATCGAGGCCAGACCGCTCACCAAGTCGGAGTCGAATGTGAGCTCCATCCCATAGGTCTGGAGTTGATCGTGTGTGGGGATGCCGTCCAACAGAAGAATGTCGCCATATTGCACTTCGTCGTCTGGTTTTGGTGCCAGCATGAGTCGATTTTCACGTAAAATGCCAAGCACCATGAGACCCAAATCCTGGCTCCATCCCCCTTCTTTCAGGGTCTGGCCGCCCATAATGGAATCGTTCTTGACCAATACTTCCGAAGTGCCTTCTCGGAGGTGATAAATCTGAGCCAACTCACCATGCAGGAGAGTCATTCTGGCGATCTCACCGGCCACATCTCGTGCCGGAAGGAGCATAGGAGCCAGCCAGAGCATGAGCAAAGTGCCGCCGATGACAAGCGGTAGCCCGATGGGCATGAATTCGAACAAGCCGAAAGGTGCCAGTTCCGCCTGGCTCAGCGTGCTACTGACGATGATATTCGCCGTTGTAAGCAGCGTGGTCGTTCCACCAAGAAGGGCGCCGAAGCCAAGCGGCATCAAAAGTCGCGAAGGGCGAAAATTCAACTCGCGGGCGATGCCCATCGTTATGGGCAGCAAAACCGCTGCGGCGGCGATTGTGTTCATGAATGCGGCTAGAAAGGCGCTTGTGAGCGCCAGCACGGCGACCAAGCGGCGCTCGGTTTCACCTGCTAAGCGGAGCAGTTGACGTCCGACCCATCCGGTAATCCCGGTCCGCTCAAGACCGTTTGTGAGGATGAATATGGAAAGGATGGTGATCACTGCGGACTGGCTGAAACCCGAAAGCGCCTCCTCAGTAGAGATCACCCCCATCAACCGTAAGCTGAGTGCGACCAAGAGCGCCGTGAGATCAGGGCGGACTCGCTCGGTGATCAATAGAATGGCGGCGATGGCAATCACTGCCAGCGTGATCCAGCCCGAAGGTGTCATAGCACCGCATTATACACTTGGAGTTGTCATCATGATACGGTCGTTCTATACTTCGGCTCATGGAATCGAGACGTCACTATCTAACGTGGGTTGAAATTGATCGTGGTGCGATCGAGAACAACGTGCGTTATTTCGTGAAGAAGACGACGGCAAAAGTGATGGCCGTCGTGAAGGCCAATGGATACGGACATGATGCAGTTCAAACAGCGAAAGCTGCATTGAATGCAGGGGCCACATGGTGTGCTGTTGCCCGTGTTGACGAAGCACTAGAGCTTCGTCAACACGGGCTGACGTGCCCGATCTTGTTATTGGGTCTGGCACCCAGTGCGCGCATCTCGGAAATGCTCACAGCTCAAATCTCCATGGCGGTGTGGCAACAGGAACACATAACTGCGATTGCAGATGTCGCCTCGAGGGAAGGGGAACAGGCAAGGCTGCACCTGAAGGTTGATACGGGTATGGGAAGGTTGGGGGTGCAACCAGAGCAGGTTCCAACATACGCTCGATACATAGTGGACAACCCTGACGTAATCTTTGAGGGATTGTTTACACATTACGCTCGTGCGGACGAGCGAGATCCGGCACCGTCCGATGAACAAGATATCCGCTTCCTACAGGCATTGAGCGGTCTCGACGAGATTGGTTTGCGACCTGCGCTTGTTCATGCAGCAAACTCCGCCGCGGCGCTTAGGCGCGCGCAAAGTGAATTCGACTTAGTGCGTGTGGGAATATCGATATATGGATTGCACCCCTCGAAAGATGCCCCTCTCCCTGTGGATTTTCGTGCTGCACTTTCTTGGAAGACCCAGTTAAGTCAGATCAAGGTGCTTTCACCTGGGCATGGTGTAAGCTATGGACACATGTACGTCACATCGGGTCACGAACGTATCGGAACGTTGCCGATTGGATATGCGGATGGATTCCGGCGTATAGAAGGCAATCAGGTCCTTGTTGCCGGTCAGCGCGCGCCGGTAGTGGGACGGGTTTGCATGGATCAATGTATGGTGCAGCTTGATGCCATCCCTGATGTCAAAGCTGGTGACGAAGTGGTCTTAATCGGTCAGCAGGGTGAAGAGAGAATAAGTGCCGAAGAGGTAGCCGAGCGATGGGGGACGATTAATTACGAAGTCACGTGTGGAATCGGAGCACGTGTTCCACGGGTGTTTAGCTGAACTGAAACCTAGCAAAGCCCATGTAAGGGCGAAGCATCTGCCAGTCATTCATCTACAAGATGATCTTCAAATGATGCAGATGCTTCGCCTCTACTGCCCTACAACGAGTAAGTCGGGGCGACCCGCCGGGTCGCCCCTATAGGCTATTGTGACTTCTCGTAGTTTAGCCTCCGAGGTACGCTCGCTTCACGTCCGGATTGACGAGCAGATCCTGAGAGGATCCTGCGAGCACGAGATTCCCGTTTTCGAGCACGTACCCCCTTTGTGCGAACTGAAGAGCCATGCGAGCGTTTTGCTCCACGAGAAGGATGGTAGTTCCCTCGTCGTTGATGTCTTTCAGTGCAGAGAACACGCTCTGCATGAGGAGAGGGGCGAGCCCCATCGAAGGTTCATCCAGTAGCATCATTTTTCTGGCGCTCATGAGTGCACGGCCTACAGCGAGCATTTGTTGTTCTCCACCGCTTAGCGTGCCTGCTTTCTGTTCGATTCGTTCTTTTAGGCGTGGAAAGATGGTGAACACTCGCTCAAGATCATCCTCAATCTCAGAGCCGTTCTTCCGGGCAAAAGTAGCCAACTTCAAATTCTCCATGACCGTGAGATTATCGAAGAGCCGTCTACCTTCGGGGACGTGGGAGATGCCAAGTTCGCTAACCACTTTATCTGCAGGATAGTCCTTAAGATCTCTATCCTGGAAGGTGATCGTCGATCCGGGTTCTGTCGGGATGAGACGAGAGATGGCGCGCAAGGTGGTGCTCTTGCCTGCGCCGTTTGCGCCGATGATGCAGACGATCTCCCCCTCATCGACCTCGAAGTCAATGCCGTGTAAGGCTTTAATCTGATCGTATGAAACCCGCAGGTTTTTCACTGAGAGGAGCATTAGATCTCCACCTCCTTGCCCAGATAGGCATCGATAACCTTCGGATTGGATCGTACCTCGTCCGGAGTTCCCTCGGCGATGACCTCACCAAAGTCGAGCGTTTGAATGATTTGACAGAGATCCATGACCACCTTCATTCTGTGTTCGATGAGGAAGATGGTCAGATCTAGTTCCATATGAATCTGTCGGATAATTTCCATCATTTGTACCAACTCTTCGGGATTCATACCGGCAGTGGGCTCATCCAAAAAAAGTATTTTCGGTTTCATCGCCAACGCCCTGGCCAGTTCCACCCTGCGTTGCGACCCGTAGGGCAGATTGGTCACAAGCTGATCCGCCAAGTGGCGGATGCCTACCAGCTCGAGCAGCTCGTTAGCCAAGGCTTCAATTTCAGCCTCCTCCTTCTGACGCTTTGAGGTTCCAAAGAAGGCTCCAGTCAAGCCGTAGCTGATTTTTGAGTATTGAGACATCTTCACGTGCTCGAGTACCGTCATGTGACGCCACAGTCGCAAGTTCTGGAAGGTCCTTCCCAAGCCCCTGGAAGCGATCTCGTAGGGCGGCAAGCCCTTGATCGATTGGCCGTCTAGATGGATTTCTCCTTCATTCGGCGTATAGATACCGATGATCAGGTTAAAGATCGTGGTTTTGCCAGCGCCGTTAGGGCCGATCAATCCGCGTATCTGACCAGGCTCGATCGTGAGATTGTAGTCGTGGACTGCACGCAACCCGCCGAAGAAGTGAGTCATATTGCGGATATCAAGGAGTGCCATGGTCCACTCCTTTCTCTGGGGGTGATTTGGGCCTGAGGAGCGATGTTGGATCGAGTTCGGTGAATGCGATCAATCCCGTTGGGCGGAAGATCATGACCAAGATCAGTAAGACCGGGATGATGATCCATTTCATGATCTCGAGCGGCCGCAGTGCCTCATTGAGCAAGTTGAAGCCGACGGCTCCGACGACAGATCCCGCGACCGAGTTCAATCCGCCCAGATACACCATCCCCAGTACTTCGGCCAACTTGCGGATGCCGAAAGTCCCAGGATTGATGTAGCGGATGACGTGAGCGAAAAGTCCACCGGCTATCCCAGCCCAGAAGGCTGCGAATAGGAAGGCGATCATTTTCGTTCGCCGTGTGTTTACCGTCATAGCACCTGCTGCCAGTTCACTGTCGCGCACGGCGTTGAGTGCTTTGCCGAGGGTAGATCGAACGAAATTATTGATAATCCAAATCGAAAGCATGCTCCAAACGAAGATCGTAGGAAGATTGGCATAATCTGGCTGGTTGCTGAGACCGCGTGGTCCGCCGACGACCTCGAGATTGTTGAACATGCTCAAGACAATGAACATGAAAGCCAGGGAGATGATGGCCAGGTAATCTCCACGAGTTCGGAAAGAGGGGATCGCGACGGCTAAGGCGCCGATGGCGGCCACGATGCCGCCGAGTATCAAAGCGACAGGGAATAAGAAGGGTCCGATCTCCGGTGGGAGCAGCGGAGGCCCGAAGCGATTTTCCTGAACGAAGAGCACGACGGTGAAGACAGAGGCCGTGTACGCACCAAGCGCCATGAAACCTGGGTGGGAGCAGGAAAATTCTCCCATGTACCCGTTCACCACATTCAGACTGAGCGTGATGATGATGGCGATCAGGGTTAGTTTCACGACGAGAAGACGGTAATCGCTGATCCCAGACCAGAGGTGGATGTTAGCGTATAACAGCAGGATGTGGACGATAGCCGAGAGCACAATGGAGGCATTGAAAAGCCTACGGGCGATACCATTGGTAATTTTCGATGTGAAGCGGGTTATAAGGCCGATAGGTAAAAGGTAGATCAAGAGCACATAGAGGAAGGCACTAGGGATAAACTCCGGTTGTTTGAGGATGAAAACCATGCCGAAGAGGGCTGGAATCTTAGACATCCCCAGGTTACGTGCAAGCCAGGTCCCGATGAGTTGCTCGAGTAGCACGGCGACCAACGCTCCTGCCAACCAACCCAGGATTGGGACTTGCTGGTACGGTTTCCAAAACTTACTCAAGGTTCTTTGGATTCGTTCACGATTGTTTTGCATTGTTTCCACGATGAGTCCCATTACGTTTCCTCAAGAGATTCGTTGATACGTTCCAGGAATGGGTTCACAGACGCATGCGTGCACTGTACGGTTCACCGAAAAAACCGTGGGGACGGAAGGTTAGAATAATCAGTATGATCGAGAAGGCAATCAAGTCTCGCATCGTAGAGGGGAAGATGGCGGCAACGAAGATCTCGATGAAACCGAGAAGGAAGCCTGCGAGTCCGGCTCCCAGGATCGACCCTCGACCGCCGAGAATTGCGGCCACGAAAGCTTTCCAACCGAAAAGAATCCCCATATAGGGGTCCAACACAGGATAGGCGACGCCGTATAAAATCCCCGCCGCAGCGGCAAGTGCGGAGCCCAAGCCGAAAGTTAGGAGGGCGATCTGGTTTATTGAGACGCCCATTAGAGGAACAACGACGAAGTCAAACGCCATGGCGCGCATGGCCATGCCCCATTTCGTCCGCCTGATAAACTGGTGCAATGCGAGTGTGAGCAGTATAGAAACCAATACGATTACGATCTTCTTATTGGTTACACTGACGCCAGCAAATTGGAAGGTTGCCGTTTCAATCAAGGCGGGAAAGCTCAGGCGCGTGGCACCTAAAAGGCGAAGATTACCTGTCTCAAGGATGATGCCGATCATGAGACCGGTGATAGCGGCAGATGCGCGCGGGGCGTTTCTTAATGGCCGGTAACCGATCCGCTCGACGAGCATTCCAACTAGGGAGTTGAGAAACATCGAGACAATCAGGGTTAGTACCAGGACTAGACCCAGCATGACGCCGTCAGGCAGGACAATGATCCCTGTCGAAGCGAGCGATAGTAAGGTGGTCGAGACGCCGAAGCCGATGTATGCACCGACCATGAATACATCGCCGTGGGCAAAGTTGAACAGCATTAGCACGCCGTAAACCATGGAGTAACCAAGCGCGATGAGTGCATAAAAGCTACCGAGTTGCAAGGCGTTGATCAACTGCTGTAGGAAGAATTCCATGGATGCCTTTCCTCATTGTCGCGGGGGCGGGCCAGGGCATTAAGCCCTGGGCCCGCCCCTTATTGCCAACACTCGCAGTGCGCTCGCGAGCGATACATAGCAGGTCCAAGATCAACTGACTGCTACGGGCAAGCTGACTCGTAGAAGGCGAATTTACCCTCGTCGGTGATTTGCACAATCACCGCGCACTTGATGGGATCGCCCTCCTCCGTGAAGGTCATATCGCCGGTGATGCCATGGAAATCCTTAATGTCAGCCATGGCATCGCGCACGCACTTGCGGTCCGCCGCCAGGTCACCTGTGATCTCGCCGCAGTCCTGGATTGCCTGCTCGACGATCCGGAAGGCATCCCAGGTCAGCGCGGCGACATCAGCGGGTACGTAACCGTATTTCGAGTTGTATTCGTCGATGAACTCTTTCGTGGCTCCGGTCGCACCCTCTGCCGCGTAGTGGGTGCTGAAGTACAAGCCAAAGCAATCCTCGCCACAAAGTTCGACCGTGTCTGGTGAACCCCAGCTGTCGCTTCCCACAATTGGTGCCATGAAACCGAGCTCATGCGCTTGCTGCACGATCAAAGGCACCTCGTTGTAGTACTGTGGTGTAAAGAAGAACTCGGCTCCTGAATCCTTGATATTGGTGATCTGAGCACTGAAATCGGTATCACCAGTTGTGAAGCTCTCGAAGGCGACCACGGAGCCAGCACCATGAATGACTTCCCAGCCGTCTTTGAAGTTGTCGGCCAGCCCTTTGGGGTAGTCGCTGGCAACGTCATAGAGAACTGCCGCCTTGGTATAACCGAACTCCTCGGAGACGAAGTTCGCTACCACCGGCCCCTGGAAAGGATCAAGGAACGGGGCTCTGAAGACCCAGGGTCGGTTGAGCGTCGTGTTGGGATTCGTCGACCAAGGGCTGATCATCGGTGTCTCATTGTCGTTGGCAACGCCACCTGCAGGGACTGCTTGCTTGGAAGCCTGGGGGCCGACGATCACGAGTACCTCGTCCTGGGTGATCAGCTTGGTGTTAACGGCAGCTGCAGATTCGGCCTTGGATTCGTTGTCTTCTATGATGAGTTCGACAGTGTATGTCGTGCCACCGACTGTAATTTCACCGCCGACCTCTTCAAGCCACATTTCAGCGGCAAACTTCGTTTGCTCCCCTTCCTTTGGGATGTCACCTGTAAGTGGCGCGTTGACGCCTATTTTGATAACATCCGGGGCTGCAGGAGCGCAGGCTGCTAAGACGAAGGCGACCAACAATACGAAAATGAAAAGTTTCTTAGACATGCTTGTCTATCTCCTCCTGCTTACTTGGTTCCTTGATGGATTTCAATGACGGTTGGTGAATAAGCTTGACCTCTTCACTCACCTCCTTCCCAGTTGTGAAAGATGGTTTAGATGATTGCCCCTATGTTTCAGTGTTCTCGACTCACGAAACGACATGAGCACACCTCAATGGTGTGCTCTCATTTTTGATTATAAGTAGCACGGTCTGGACAGATGTTTGTGGGTGAAAATGAAAAATTGTGAGCAAGTATTGAAAGCCTGTAGTGGAAGTAAACTCGTCATTATCGCACAAGGAATTGGGGCAATTTCCCACTTTGAGTTGTCAGAATCGAGACGTAAGATTTGATCAATTCTTGGATTGTGGCTGATCCTTGATAGGCCTATTCTATCTAAAGTTGGGATACAAGTAAAGTCGCACGTGAGGAGCCACGCCAGGACTACTTCGATTTAGCATACCGTTTTGTAATCGTCGGGACGAGGTACTCATCGAATGCACGGTCCACACCATAATCAGGTTCCCATTCCCATTCTTCACGAGCGGCGGTGTCATTCAAATCTGCCGGCCAACTATCCACGATCTCCTGACGTGAAATATCCGGCTCGAAGTCGACGACGGCATCCGCAAAGGCCGCTTTAACGCGCTTCATGAACTGGTTTGCGGAAAGACTGAAACTCGTGACGTTATAAACGTGGCGTGAAAGCGATTCACGGTTTGCCCTCTCGAGTAGCGTGAGGGCTTTAATCGCGTCAGGCATGACCATGAAGGGTAACTGTGCATCCGGGCGGACGAAGCACTGGTAGGGTTTCCCCTGTGCGGCGTGATGCAACATCTCTGGACCGTAGTCGCTTGTCCCCCCCATCGGGATTGTGGTGGCGCTAATTAGACCAGGGTATCTCAAGCAACGAAAGTCGACACCGTGAGGTTCTCGATCGGCTGCGAGTTGTTTGTAGTGTTGGGCGTAATAGCGTCCCAGATGTTCGCAGTAAAGCTTATTGCAACCATACATGGTGGTGGGGGAGCAGTACTGACCCTCTTCTACAGGACCCAGGGCGGCCTTGGTCTCTAGATTGGGAATGCCGTAAGCCGCAATCGAGCTTGGATAGAGGAACTTGACCGGTTTGCCCTGCCATCGAGATTGTTCAATCGCCAGATGGAGTAAGTTGAGCGTCCCTTCGACGTTGACCCGATGGGCGGCCTCAGGGTTGTATTCGGCGCTTGTTGAGAGGATTGAAGCCAGGTGGTAGATGGTGCGGATTTCGTATTGCAAGACGATCCGTCCTAGAAGGACCACATCGAGAATATCGCCTAGAATGAACTCGTGGCAGTGTGCAACAAGATCGTCCCCAAGTGGCTGAATGTCGAGAGCAACGATACGGGCGTCGGTATTCTCCGCAAGGTGGGTGATGAGTCCATGACCAACTTCGCCACTTGCACCGGTGATGAGCACTACTTCTCTTCTCATATCCCCTCCGTGCTTTTCAGGCTTCAACACAGTATTACAGTGTCGTCGCGATCGCTAGTGACAGGTCTCCTGATCTGCCCGATCTGATTCCAAGATTGTAATCGTGGAAGGCCAGATTCTCGCCGGACCAGGCGCTCATGAGGCCATTCCGCTGGAGGTTAGGAATATCGTTCACACTGGGGGGATTGGCTTCCGAACGAGTTCCCTCGCACCTCACGGCGGCATTCGGGATCAGGGATTGCCTTTCTGTCTATGGCCGTTCCATGGATATCGTCGGGGCGACCGATCAGTCTCCCCTGTCGATCTTCTGGCAACGCCACAGACAGCACGTTTATAAATCAACTCACCTTTCAAGGAGTGTTTGCTTGACATTTGTCCCCACGCTCCGTAGAATGAACGCAACAACCGACCACAGGTAGGGGAGAGATCTGGCTCTGCCGGACACCGAAGGGGCAAACCTCGTTAATAGGTGCAAAGGCGAGGTGAAACTCTCAGGTAAAAGGACCCTCTCTGGTTGTCCCTCTGGAAAGTCGCCCGACACCGAAGGTGCAAGCCGCTTGAAGGCGGTGAATCTCTCAGGTTATCGACAGAGGACGCACACCGCTTCGGCGTGCGTCCTCGCTTCATCTGCAACCACGCCGGTTTGCGAACTCGAAGGAGGATACGCGGATGGAATATCCTAGCGAGCTGAAGTACACAGAGAACGATGAGTGGATCCGGGTTGAAGGGGATGTAGGTACGGTCGGGATCACAGATTATGCCCAGGATCAACTCTCCGATATCGTCTTTTTAGAGATCACCGCCGCAACTGGCGAAATGCTCTCGCAAGGCGAGGTCTTCGGGGAGGTGGAGTCGGTTAAAGCGGCCGCTGAAATCTACATGCCCATCGATGGCGTGATCACGGAGGTCAATGAAGCGCTGTCCGATGCACCGGAGACAATCAATGCCGATCCCTACGGCGAAGCGTGGATGATCAAGTTCGAGTTCAAGGATTCTTCACAGATTGAAGGATTGATGGACGCAGCGGCTTACGCGAAGTACAACGAGGATAGGGAACACTAAATCGTTCCGATCTCGAACCGCAGGTGAGGTGACGCCAATGAGTCCTCCCGTTTCCGGGAACATTAGGTGTGTGAAGTAGGGAAAATCAGGGTCGTACAATAAGGAGGGTTGTTCGCATGGCTTATATCCCGCATACGGACGATGACCGTACAGCGATGCTCAAGACGGTTGGGGTGAAGCGTATCGAGGACTTATACGAAGCCATTCCTGCCGATGTTCGCTTTCCGGATCTTGATTTACCCGAGCCGATTTCGGAAATTGAGATCAGCAACGAATTGCAGGCGCTCGCAGAAGTCAACCTGAGTATGCGCCACGTGGCTTGTTTTCTGGGAGCCGGTGCATACAACCACTTCATCCCCTCCGTGGTCGATCACATCCTGCAGAGGAGCGAGTTCTATACAGCCTACACGCCATATCAACCTGAAATATCCCAAGGCACGCTCCAGGTAATCTTCGAGTATCAGAGCTTGATGAGTAATCTGACGGGTATGGAGGTGTCTAACGCCTCGCACTACGATGGAGCTACGGCGCTGGCAGAAGCGGTTATCATGGCACTCAATGTCCACCGGGGTAAGAAACGAAGGGTGATTCTTTCCCCCGCAATCCACCCTCAATATCGCCAAGTTGTACGAACTTACACACAGGGCATGGGGTTGGAGCTCGTTGGTGATGAGGAGTTCGAGAACGACGCAGATGTGTTGGCAAACCTGGTGGACGAAGCGACGACGTTGGTGGCGGTCCAGTACCCTGACTTCTTCGGGCGCGTTCATGATTTCTCCGCTCTTGGGGCCGCCGTACACCAAGCGGGAGCCCTGTTCTGTGTTGTCGCCAATCCGTTAGCGCTTGGGATGCTGAGGCCACCGGGTGATTTTGGCGCTGATATCGTGGTAGGCGAGGGACAGCCGCTGGGGATTCCACTTTCTTACGGTGGTCCGTACCTAGGTTTCTTCACCACGCGCAAGGATTACGTGCGCAAGATGGCCGGACGATTGGCAGGTGAGACTGTAGACAGCCGTGGTCAAAGGGGCTTCGTTCTCACCCTAACCCCACGGGAGCAACACATTCGGCGAGAGAGGGCGACTTCCAATATTTGCACCAACCAGGGCCTCATGGTGCTCGCTTCAACCGTATATCTATCGGTCATGGGGAAACGTGGACTACGAGAGGTTGCAGAGTTGTGTTACCACAAAGCGCATTACGCAGCAGAGAGAGTTTCTGCGTTGGAGGGCTATCATTTGTGGAACAAGGGTCCTTTTTTCCACGAATTCGTGATCGCATGCCCTCGCCCTATCGCTGCGATCAACGAGTCTCTCCTTGAATGGGATATCTTAGGTGGATACGATCTCGGTCGGGATTACCCAGAACTCCAAGATCACATGTTGGTCACCGTCACGGAAATCAACTCCAAGGAGGAAATCGATGATCTTGTGGCTGCGCTTGAGGAGGTGAGCCGTGACTGAGCCGCTTATCTATGAGCTTTCTTCACCGGGGCGGATGGGAATGACGCTGCCGGAAGCGGACGTCCCACTGACGACGTTGCCGGAAAACCTGATCCGTGAAAATCTCCCCTTACCAGAGTTGTCCGAGATGGGCGTGGTCCGACACTTCGTCCGCCTTTCTCAGTTCAATCATGGCGTCGATACGGGATTCTATCCGCTTGGATCCTGCACGATGAAATACAATCCGAAGGTGAACGAGGATGTCGCCCGCCTGCCCGGATTTGCATTTTCTCACCCGCTTCAAGATACGGCGCTCTCACAGGGTAACCTGGCGCTCATGTATGCGTTGCAACAGTGGCTGGCTGAAATCGGTGGCTTCGCGGGGGTGAGCCTACAGCCGGCAGCGGGAGCACATGGTGAGTTGACCGGCATTCTCATCATCCGTGCCTATCACGCGGATCGAGGCGATCAGAAGCGGACGAAGATTTTGGTACCTGATTCGGCACACGGCACGAATCCAGCCTCGACCAAGATGAGCGGTATGGAGGTGATCGAAGTACCCTCAGATGCGCGCGGCAACGTTGACCTAGAGGCATTGCGAGGACATTGCGATGATTGCGTCGCCGGCTTGATGCTCACCAATCCAAACACATTGGGATTGTTCGAAGAGCAGGTGGGTGAAGTGGTGAGGCTCATTCATGACTGCGGCGGATTGGTTTATGGCGACGGTGCCAACATGAACGCCTTACTGGGCATCGTGCGACCAGGTGATCTCGGGTTTGATGTCTTGCAATACAATTTGCATAAGACTTTCTCGACCCCACACGGTGGCGGCGGTCCTGGATCGGGTCCGGTCGGCGTAGCTCCGCATCTCGTAGATTTTCTTCCCGGACCTATTGTCGCCATTGTTGAAGAGGGGGACGAGGATATCCCGCCATTGTATGGCCTGATGAATCCGGGGAAGAGCATTGGGCGGGTGAAGTCTTTCCTCGGCCATTTTGCCATGTGCGTTCGTGCCTACGCCTACATGCGTATGCAAGGGAAAAGTGGTCTGCGTGCGGTCTCGGATTACGCAGTCTTGAACGCGAATTATCTGCGTGTCAAATTGCGTGACGTTTATTCCATTCCCTACGACCGCATCTGTATGCATGAATTCGTGGTGGAAGGCCGATGGGAAGATGCTCCTGACATCCATGCGCTTGACATTTCCAAGCGTCTCATGGACTATGGATTCCATCCCCCGACGAACTACTTCCCACTCATCGTACCTGAGGCTTTGATGATCGAGCCGACAGAGACGGAGAGCAAGGAGACTCTAGACGCCTTCGTGCAGGCGATGGTGGACATCGCCAAAGAGGCTCGAGAAGATCCGGAGACTCTAACCACAGCGCCGCACAAGACACCTTTCGGTCGAATGGACGAAGTGAAAGCTGCGAGAGAGTTGGTCTTGTGCTGTTGGCCAGCGAAGGTTGAGCCAAGCTGATGGTGGGCGAACAGATCCGACCTTAACGTTCCTCGTTGTCTTATAAACTTGTCGGAGCGTCTACCCCACGTATGCAGACGCTCCGAAAAGAGGGAAGTATAGTGCCCCGGGTCCCCTGGAGTCCGGGGCCTGGTCAATCTTTGGATGGTTATAGTCTACCCTTCATTACTCAATCGATTCTAAACGTCAATTGATAGCTTTCCCACGGTCTCCGGTGAAGGTCGAAATTCCCTCTCCCCCAACAGGGGAGAAGGTGCTGGGGCTTGATCTCGGTGAGGATTCAGAACCATCCCTGGGCGGGCTGCGTCGCGAATAGGCGTGAGAATCTATCTTAAGGTAGAATGAGTTTTGCTGGAGTGACGGATAGATGTCTGTAAAGTCCGATGTGACGATTCGTGAAACACAACCTCGGGATACCGTACAGGTACATCTTCCCAATGGACGCGTTCTGGAAGGTCCACGCGGAAGTCAGTTGTTGGATTTTCTGAGGGAAGAGGATACCCCTGAAGCACCCATCGTTGGCGGTATCGTCAACGGGGAGTTACGTGAATTGACCTATCCCATTCAAATGGACGCGCGCATTCGGCCTGTGACCATGGGCACGGCGGATGGTATGCGTCTCTATCGCCGTTCCCTGACGTTTCTACTGGCGGCCGCTTTTGAGGAACTCTTTCCCGGGGCTGCGCTTGCTGTCGATCACTCGATCGCCTCTGGGGGATATTTCTGTGAAGTGCGCGGCCGCCCACCGCTTTCTAAGGGAGAATTGGACCGCTTAGAGGAGCGCATGCGGATGAAGGTCGAAGAGGATATTCCCTTCGCAAAGAGCCAAGTTCCTCTTCAAGAAGCCATCGAGTACTTCCAACAGAAAGGCTACGAGGACAAAGCCCGCCTGCTCGCGCATCGGAAGAAACCCCATATGGTCATATACCAGGTGGGCACGTTCCGCGATTACCATCACGGTTACATGGTCCCTTCAACGGGTTATCTCAAATGGTTCGCCTTACAGCAAACGGACAAAGGGTTTACGCTTCGCTTTCCTCGCCGGCACCGGCCCACGGAATTGTTACCCGTGCCCGAATATCCAAAACTGCTGGCGACTTTTCTCCAATATGGGGATTGGATTGAAACGCTCGGCGTACCCAGTGTGGGTGCGCTGAACGACGCTATTCGCGCAGGTAGAGCGAGGGAAATCATTCTAGTGTCTGAGGCGCTACATGAAGGTAGGATTACTGAGATCGCAGCGATGATCGCCCAACGACGTGGTGATGCGCAAGTGGTGTTGATTGCAGGTCCCTCCTCTTCTGGGAAAACTACTTTCTCAAGACGACTCTCTGTGCAGTTGTTGGCACGTGGAGTCTCCCCATACCCGATCGAATTGGATAATTTCTTCATCGACCGCGAACAGACCCCCCGGGATGAGGATGGGGAATACGACTATGAATCTCTGTACGCCCTTAACCTGGCAAGGTTAAACTCCGATTTAAAGCGACTGATCGCCGGTAAGGGCACACGTTTACCGCGCTATGATTTCATTTCCGGGAAGCAGGAGGAGGGGGAATTTGCCCACCTTCAGGAGGATCAGATCATCATCCTGGAGGGGATACATGGTCTCAACCCGCAATTGGTCCCTGAAATCCCGGCAGAGAATACCTTTCGCATCTATGTGTCTGCACTTACACAACTCAACTTGGACCGTCTCAACCGAGTCTCGACGACGGACACACGTTTGATTCGCCGCATTGTACGTGACGCAGCGCAGCGTGGGTATTCTGCAAGCGAGACCATTCGCCGATGGGAATCCGTGCGCCGCGGCGAAAAGCGCTACATCTTTCCTTTCCAGGAGAACGCCGACGTGATGTTCAACTCGGCATTGGTCTATGAGGGTTCAGCCTTGGCGCCGCTCGCTGAACCCCTAATACGTCAGGTGCCCTTTGGCACCGTAGAACACGTGGAAGCGAAACGCTTGCTGGCATTCTTGGATTGGTTCTTGCCCCTCGATGTCGAATTGATTCCCGACAACTCCATCGTGCGTGAGTTCATCGGCGGCTCCATCTTGCAGGACTTCGCCCCCTGGCAACAAACGCCACACAGATGATTCATCTGCGATCGATGTTATCCCTCTTGTTGACCGACAATTTGGTTTTGGAAAGCCAACCCGTATTTTCATTTCGTTGCAATTCCTTACCTGTGGGTCGGTGAACAACTTTCGATTGCACCCTACTACATGACGTGGTTCCCGAACTTGACGGAAGTCTCCAACCTATACTCCTGTTGAGCTTTGTATTTCCATTTAGGTAAATTGCGCCAGTTTCTATCGCAACGCCTCGCAGCGTCTTCTAGATAGGATGACGATGCCATTGTAATCGAGGAATGATTGGTGCTACTTTTGTGATGAGCGCCAAATGTGAATCGTTCAGTAACTACATCAAAAACCGTTGATGGGATTGCGTTTTTAGCATAGGGAAGATCTATCTTCCCCGACGGATTGGCGGACGTTCGTGGTATGGTTGAACTCGTAGGACAGACTTTGGCGAATTACACGCTCCTTTCCAAGATCGGCAGTGGAGGCATGGCGAGCGTATTTGAGGCGCAGGATCAGATCCACGAGGAGATCGTGGCCTTGAAAATCCTTGCTCCGCAGCTGGCGATAGAGCCGACATTCCGCGAGCGCTTCAAGCGGGAAGCTCAAGTCCTGTCACGATTGGAACACCCCAACATCATGCCGATTCTGGATTATGGGGAGTCTAATGGTTTGTTCTATATCGTTATGCCTTTCATGGAAGTGGGCTGCCTGGATGATCGGTTGGAGAGCGGCCCATTGGACGTTCAAGAAGGGGCACGTATCTTTAAGCAGATCGCTGCGGCGCTTCAGTTTGCTCACGACAGTGGGGTGGTTCATAGGGATGTAAAACCATCCAACATCCTGTTGGATAAATTTGGGAACGCCTGGCTATCGGATTTTGGTTTCGCACACGTGAGCGATGCTTCGGTAAGCCTGACAGGATCGGCGATAATAGGGACCCCGGCGTACATTGCACCCGAGGTGGTCTTAGGAGACCCAGTGACACCGGCGTCGGACCAATATTCTCTCGGTGTGGTGCTCTATCGGATGAGCACAGGCCGCTTGCCGTACGATGCCGAGACACCGATGGCGATCGCAGTCAAACAAGCCTCAGAGCCCTTGCCGCGGCCGAGATGGGTGAACCCTAATCTCCCCGATGCCGTCGAAGAAATCATCTATAGGGTGCTCTCAAAGGATCCGGAAGATCGCTACCCATCCATTGCGGCGTTGCATGCAGCCTTCCAGAATGCGTTACACGAGGCCATCGATCCGGATTCGGGCGTCATCAAACCGGGAGCCAGGGGACAACTCGTTGGTACGGAGCTCTATGATTCGCCTGAATTGGACAGCGCTGGCGTGGAAGAAGCGGAGGTGCCAGAGGAGAAAAAACGCAAGCGACGTGTCCTTGCCTTGGTCTTATTGAGTCTTTTGGTGCTGCCGTTGGCCTGTTGGGCGGGGGCGCGCTTGGGATCTGGATTTGTCTCGTTGACCCCTCAAGTGACAGAAGTCGCTGCAGTAGGATCACTGAATGACCTTGATGCCACATTAACTGCATTGTCAACCGAGCTGGCGCCGCAAAGGGGGACTGCGATGGCGACTGGGGAAGTGGAGACAAAGGTTGCACAAACCGTGACATCGATGGCGATGGCGGGGGAAGGATTGGTACTGGTAAGCGTAACCCCCACGGTGACATTGGAGGGCGAGACGCTTCTTTCAGGAACGTCAACAGATGTTGGCTTCTCAACCGCTACATCGACGGGGCATCCACCGTTAGCGACCGAGCTTCAGCCCTCGCCGACAGAAGCAGCAGATGCAACACCGGTGACCACACCAACCCTAACACACACCCTGCCTCCCGGGGTCACACCTTCAGCCACGCAGATCCCACCAAATACTTATACGCCCACCTTAACCCACACACTGACCTTGACCACCACGATGCAAGTAACAACCCCCACTGTCAGTGCTACTGTGAGTAATACACCTCCCTTTACTTCATCTCCTACTTCGACACGAACCCCCGCTCCGAGCCCCTCGATGACGTCGACTACACCCCCATCAGGAGACGTATGCTCAACGGCTACCCTTAACAACTTTTCCGTGAGTGGATTGTATGTTAATTGGACGCTAACCAACAACGGGACGGAGACCATCAATATCACAGAAACCTATATCAACTGGCCCAGCAGTAACGAGGAATTGATCAAGGTCTATCTTGGTGGATCTAAGATTTGGGACGAGACAGATGAATCTCCACCTACAACCCTCGGTTCCGATTGGGAGGGGGGCAGCCGCGCGATCGCACCGAGTATGTCGAAGACCCTCAAGTTCGAGTTCGACGTGAACGCTGCCTCGTCCGGCTACTCGCTTACGCTGACCCTGAACAATACCTGCCAGATCAATGCTGGGGGCTAGAGGATCCACCGATCTAGATGTTGATACCTTCGCCAACCCCAACAGAGGATATTTCTGCTTTTCACATACTCGATGGTTTCGATGTCGATGAGGATATAAATAAATTGGGATGTGACAAGCAGCAGTTCGAAACGATCACGATTTCGGAAATCAATCTCGATTGGCCGAGCGAGGGGAATAGATCAAGAAGGTGAAGTTAGGGGGCGAGTAAATCTGGAAGGTTGGAGATGAGGAGTTGCCGATGAGGATCACCTCCAATTGGCATGGGAATCTATAGGACCGTCAGTCGGACACGGTGGGGAGGAAAAGCTTAAACTTGAGTTCAACGAAAAGCGGGGCCCATCCGGTTATGACCTCGAAATCTCATTCGACGTTGGATGTACTTTAAGAAGCGTAAACTAGCTCCAAAGCATCTATGATGGGGAGATCCGTGAGCGTTCTTTGAGGTGCCCGAAGAATATGTTTTGCGTGAGCTCATCGTGGGATCCGTCTAGCAGGACTTCGCCCCCAGGCAACAAGCCTCGAACAAATGACCAGCTCACGGATGTGATTTCTCCCCTGGAGACCCCCAGAGTTACGTTGTAAAGTCGGATCGCAAGAATTGACCTTTCCCCTGCGTCGAATATTCTCCCTAGGATGATATGACCATTGAATGAACAGGTGTTTTGATGTTTATTTTGGTTGGAGCGCCGAGCATTGATCGTTGCACGCCTATGCATCGAGATGTAACGAAAAATCCCTGTTTATTGGGTTTGATCTCCCATTCCCAACGGTCTGTATGGTACTAGTGATATGTTTGAGCTCGTTGGCAAGACGTTAGGCAAGTACATCCTCCTTTCCATGATCGGCCGTGGGGGTATGGCGAGCGTCTTTAAGGCGCAGGACCAGACTAACGAGCAGATCGTGGCCCTCAAAATCCTTGCACCGCAATTGGCGATGGATCCGAAGTTCCGGTCGCGCTTCAAGCGGGAAGCCGAAGTCCTTTCGCGGTTGGATCACCCCCATATCATGCCGGTCCACGATTGGGGAGAATCAAACGGATTGTTCTACATCGTCATGCCATTCATGCAGGTGGGTTGCCTGGATGAGCGGTTGAGAAGCAGCCCGGTGGACGTTGAGGATGGGGCGCGCATCGTGGCCCAGATCGCTTCAGCGCTTCAATATGCGCATGACGCTGGTGTGGTCCATCGAGATGTGAAACCCTCCAACATCATGCTAGATAAAGAAGGGAACGCCTGGCTGTCGGACTTTGGTTTTGCGTATGTGGGCGATGCATCGGTGAGCCTGACGGGATCGGCGGTGATCGGAACGCCAGCATACATTGCGCCCGAAGTGGTGTTAGGTGCTCCATGCAATCCGTTGTCGGATCAGTATTCGCTCGGTGTGGTTCTCTACCGCATGAGTACGGGATATCTGCCTTACGACGCTGAAACGCCGATGGCGGTGGCGGTCAAGCATGCCTCCGAGCCGCTACCGAGGCCGAGATGGGTAAATCCCAATCTACCCGACGCCATCGAAGCGGTCATCCTCAGGGTACTCTCAAAAGAGCCCGATAAGCGCTATGAATCCGTCATGGCCTTCAATGATGCCTTCCAGGCTGCGTTACACAAGGCCATTGATTTCGAATCGGGCATCATCAAACCTGGCGAAAGGGGGGAAGATGTAAGTACGGATCTTTTTGAGGCGGTCGAGACGGAGGAACTCGACACTGGAGAAAGAGAAAGGATTGATAAACAAAAAAGTAAGCGGCGTGCCGTGGCGCTCCTTTTATTCAGTTTGTTGGCCTTACCTCTGACTTGTTGGGCAGGCGTCAGATTTGGATCAGGATATTTTTCTGAGGCTAATCAGGTTACCGAGGTCGTGCAGGCTGGATTACCGTACGATTTGGAGGCCACATTAACCGCCTTGACGACCGAACTGGCGCCTAAAGAGGGGACTGTGATGGCGACGGGTGAAATCGAAACCATGGTAGCGCTGACCATGACGGCAATGGCCACAGAAAGTGAAGGGCTCTCCCTGGTAAGCATTACACCTGATATGCTCCTTGGGACGGAGGGCATTCAATCCGAAACGCCTGTTAGCACGGGTTCCGTCACGCCGGGTTCTACAGAGGCTCCTTTTTCTGCGACGGAGACCAACGCTCCGCCGACATCTCCAGCTACACCTGGACCTTCGAACACACCGCCCCCCACCAACACGCTGCCTCCTGGCGTAACGCCTTCGGCTACGCAAATCCCTAGCAAAACACCCACGCCCACTGTAACGCAAACGTCGACTATGACAACCACGCCGACGTCAACATGGACCTTCACTCCGACCCAGACATGGATGCCTTCGCCAACGACGGTGCCAATCAACTGCGGGGAAATAAAGTTGCAGAACTTTAAAGTCCAAGGGCAAAAAGTAAGTTGGAGGCTCATAAACGGCACGACTTCAACGATCACGATCACTAGGATATACCTCAATTGGCCGAGCGCGAACGATTTATTGGACTGGGTTGAGTTGGGTGGGGAGGCGATTTGGGACACGCAAGACACATCGCCCCCAACGGACATCACATCCGGCTGGAAGGGCGGTGCGGACCGGAGCATTGCCCCAGGAAATAAATCCCTGCTGTTCCAATTTGGCATCGATGGGCAAAGTACGGGTTACGATCTCGAAGTGACCTTCGATGTCGGCTGCATGAGGGAAAGTCACAAGTAAGCTCGCTCGATGAATCTACAGGCGTAATTGCCCCCCTGTTATCCAACCAAGTAGTTTTCTCAAATTAAATTGGTCATATCCTATCAATACACTTCGAATCGGGCTCTGATAGGATGATATGACCATTGAATGAATGTGCCATATGATGTTTATTTTGGTTGGAGCGCCGAGGTTTATTCATTGTACGGCTGGATATAGCGATGTAACAAAGAATCCTTATTTAATGGGATTTATCTGCCTTTGTGAGCGGTCTGTACAGTACTGGTGATATGTTTGAGCTCGTTGGCAAGACGCTAGGGAAGTACATCCTCCTTTCTATGGTCGGCCGCGGGGGCGTGGCGAGCGTCTTTAAGGCGCAGGACCAGACCAACGAACAGATCGTGGCCCTCAAAATCCTAACACCGCAATTGGCATTGGAGCCGAAGTTCCGAGAGCGTTTCAAGCGCGAAGCTGAAGTCCTTTCGCGGTTGGAGCACCCTCACATCATGCCCGTCCATGATTGGGGGGAATCGAACGGATTGTTCTACATCGTCATGCCATTCATGCAGGTGGGATGCCTGGATGACCGATTGGAAAGCGGCCCGCTGGACGTTGAGGAGGGGGCACGCGTCATCGCCCAGATCGCTTCAGCGCTTCAGTATGCGCATGACTCTGGTGTGGTCCATCGGGATGTGAAACCCTCCAACATCATGCTGGACAAAGAAGGGAATGCCTGGCTGTCGGACTTCGGTTTCGCGCACGTGGGTGATGCGTCGATGAGCCTGACGGGATCGGCTGTGATCGGAACGCCAGCATACATTGCGCCCGAGGTGGTGCTAGGGAATCCTTGTACACCCTTGTCGGATCAATATTCTCTCGGTGTGGTTCTCTACCGCATGAGTACAGGATACCTGCCGTACAACGCCGAGACCCCGATGGCGGTGGCGGTCAAGCATGCCTCCGAGCCGCTGCCGAGGCCGAGATGGGTGAATCCCAATCTCCCGGACGCCGTTGAAGCAGTCATTCTCAGGGTACTCTTGAAAGACCCGGAGAAACGCTATGAATCTGTAACGGCTTTCAATGAGGCCTTCCAGGCAGGATTACACACAGCCATCGACATCGAATCGGGCGCCATCAAACCAGGAGCCCGCGGAAACGATGTAGGTACGGAGCTTCACGAATCGCTTGAAATGGAGGGCCTTGGCGAAGAAGAAGACAAGGAGCCAGAGGAGAATAAACGCAGGCGACGGATCCTGGCGCTGGTTCTCGTGAGTTTCCTGGCGCTTCCCTTGGCCTGTTGGGTGGGGTCGCGCTTGGGAACCGGTTTTTTCTCGATGGCCAGTCAGGTTACCGAGGTCGCAGCGGCAGATGCTCAGGAAGATTTTGATGCCACGTTATCTGCGATATCGACCGAGCTGGCACCCAGAGAAGGGACTGCCGTAGTAACCGGGGAAGTAGAGACAAAGGTGGCTATGACCGTTACGTCGATGGCACAGCAGGGGGAAGGGTTGATCCTGGCGAGCACCACACCCACGCTCACCCTGGAAGGTGAGCTGCTTCTTTCGGGATCGCCGACAGACGATGGCTTGCCTGCAACCACGTCGACGGAGGGGCCAACCCTGGCGACCGAAACGCGGTCGCCTCCCACCGCTGCGGTTGGGTCCGGTCCTGGGCCCTCAAACACGCCGCCTCCAACCAACACGCCACCCCCCACCAACACGCTACCTCCCGGCGTCACACCTTCGGCCACGCAGATTCCAACGGAAATCTATACGCCCACGATCACATACACACCGACACGTACCCACACGGTGACCTCGACCATCACGCCAACGCCAAGCCGGACCCACACACCAACCCAGACCAGGACCTCCACGCCAACAACTGCGATTAATTGTGGGGACATCAGATTGCAGGACTTCAGGGTTGATGATCAAAAGGTAAGTTGGAATATTGACAACACAACGGGCGCGACCATCACGATCACAGGCATTTATATCGATTGGCACAGCGGCCATGGTCTGTTAGACAAGATCGAATTGGCTGGCAATGCGATTTGGGATACGAAGGATTATTCACCCCCTACGGACATTACTTCCGGCTGGAAGGGCGGTGTGAGCCGAAGCATCCCCTCCGGTCCAAGAAAGGAGCTCATGTTCCAATTTGGTGACGAAAAGGAAGAAGCGTGCTATGACCTCGAAGTGAGCTTCGATGTGGGCTGCATGAGGGATAGTTTCAGATGCGACAACGATTAATGCGTCTCTCCTCAACCCTTGTCTTGGTTTCCACATAGTTTTACTCCGCAATTTTAATCCAGAAGATTGTTAGTCAATTGCAAGGGTTGAACGGTACTTACACGTGCTAATCTTGTAATGGAAAACAAGGAGCCGTCATGGGTTTTTTTGAGCCGGTAGGGTAGTTTGGATGCCGGGCTGGTAGATGGTTAATGGTCGCTTTGGTTGAAAAGACTCTGGGGAATTACCTTCTTCTCGAACAGATCGGTCGCGGAGGCATGTCCAGCGTCTTCAAGGCCCAAAATCTGATCACCAATCGGATTGTGGCCGTGAAGGTTTTGGCGCCACAGCTTGCGCTCGACGAAACCTTCCAAGCGCGCTTCATGCGTGAGGCGAAGGTCCTGATAGAACTAAGTCATCCCCATATTGTTCCCATCCTCGACTACGGGAAATCTGAAGAAATCAACTACATCGTGATGCCCTTCATGACGGTGGGAAGCTTGGATGATCGCTTACAGGATGGTCCCCTCTCGGTTCAGGAAGGCGCAAAGGTTTTCGACCAGATCGCCTCCGCATTGCATTACGCCCACGAGAGAGGCGTCATCCATCGCGACATCAAACCCTCGAACATCTTGATGGATGGGGAAGGAAATGCCTGGCTCTCGGATTTTGGATTTGCCCATGTGCACGATGCGACCGTGAGCCTGACGGGTTCGGCGCTCATCGGGACGCCGGCCTACATGGCTCCAGAGCAGGTCCTCGGACATCCCGTATCCGAATTGTCGGACCAATATTCGCTCGGTGTGGTTCTGTATCAGATGTGTACCGGGGCATTACCACATGACGCCGAAACGCCCATGGCCTTGGCCCTTAAACACGCCAACGAACCCTTGAGAAGACCGCGCCTTGTCAATCCCAACCTCCCTGACGCTGTGGAAAGTGTATTGATCAAGACACTAGCCAAGGATCCACTGCTACGCTTCCGCTCTGTCGCGCAGCTCAATCAAGTTTTTCAGCAAGCTTTACACTCAGCAGTTGATTTGGACGCGGGTGCGCTCAAGGCCGGAGCCAGAAGTCAGAAATTCATGCCAAGGGATGACTCTCCAGTCAGCCCTGTTAGCCCAGTGCCTCCGCTCCCTCCCATATCCCCGGTTGATTATTCGAATGCGGTGGTTGAAGATCAACTGCGAAGCACGCGCAGATCCATTCGTGCGGCGATTCTCCTGCTTATGCTGGTCTTACCTTTAACATGCTGGGTGACGGTCAATGCGGCCCCGCAGCTGCTTTCGATCCTAGGGGTCGGGAGGCAGACCACGACTGCCAGCCCTTTCGTCGACAACCGAGCCACGGCTGATGTAATCTCAACCGATGTGGTTTGGAATGTTGGACCCTCTCAATCAACGGACGAAGTCAAGACGGCAGTTGCCGCTACGTTGACGGCGATGGTTGCCGATGCAAGCCATACCCCTGAGGGAGGCTTGCTTCCAACCTCCACAGAGGGACATTCGACGGCTACAGAGCGTAGTGGATCGGTGAGTCCGACAAGTACACCAGGCGGGATCGACCCACCTGGAGGTACAGAGAATCCACCGACCGCAACGCATTCTCCAACGCCTACACAGACGCTGTCCTCCAGTCTTTCGCCGACGGTCCCTCCACCGACGACCACGACCGGAACCACTCCAACCGAAGCTACACCAACGAATACGATCACCGCAACCATCATCCCGACCAAAACGATAACGGTGACCCCGACGACGACAAAAGAAACACTGATTACCCCAACATTACCCCCCATCGTGACGACGACGACGAACGTTCCGGCCGATCCATGCGATCGGGTCGGAGTGGGGGGGTTCTCCGTGACGAACCGTAGGGTGGAATGGAAGATTGGAAACGGGAAAAGCTCTTCGATACGTCTTGTCAACATCTACATCGAATGGCCGTTGGATAACAAGAGCTTGGTGCTGGTTACGCTGTCGGGGAAGATCTTGTGGTCGGGAATCGATGATAATCCGCCGACGAGCATCGATCTGCCGAGCAAGGGCTCGGGGGACAATGTCATCCCGCCATCCTCGATCGCGCCGCTCGTCTTCACCTTTTCGGTGGATGCTAAACCCTCGGATTACGAACTCGTCTTGCTCTTTGGGAATGGGTGCAAGATTGCTGTAGAGAATTAGCGTATTACAAGCGTTGCTCTTCTTTAATCCTGAAAGTATGAAAAATCGAAACCAAGCCCGAGGCCGACAGAATTCGTCAGCCTGATGTATTATGCAGAGGCGACCCACTGGGGCACTTTTGAATGATGTGCTGTTTTCTGGTCTTTAACCATGGGTGATTTCAGGTGAGGTTCCGCGTGTCCTGTGTGACCACTTTTAGTCCGGTGTGGAGCAAAATCACGAAGTAAACAGGAACATATGTTCGATTCGCATCCTGTTCCTACTTCTGTTCCTCCCTCTGCCAATTCCCCCGTATCATCACCTGGGCGAAATATTAGGGTTTGAAGATAGACTCTTGTGTGCTTCTCATCTTTTATGCTATGATATAGTACTTCATTCCTATTCGTGTTCCTCCTTTCCCTTCCAGCGCTACGAGCTCCTCTTTTCTGTGGGAAGGGAAAGGATTGCGGTTTCGGTAAAATTCGGGTAAAAATGGTGCGAATTGACCTGATATTTTGCCGATATCTGCTCAATAATCCACTTGTCGATGGGATGAAGAATGCCAGGGGAGGTGGATCGGCTTGCATAGTCGTTCGCCTCTCGTTTGCCGATCCTTGTCTCGAATTGGGGGCTTCGTAGCCAGCCAGGGTGAGTAAGGCCCTGGTGGTATTAACGTGGGTAGGGAAGACAGCATGGAAGAATTAGAAGGTAAGACCCTCGGAAATTATTATCTTATTGAGAGAATCGGCCGCGGGGGCATGTCGAGCGTATTCAAGGCTCGGGATTTGGCGAAGGGTAGGGCTGTGGCCGTCAAGGTGTTGGCGCCACAACTCTACATGGATTCCAGCTTCAGGGCGCGCTTCAAACGTGAGGCGAAGGTCCTCGTTGGTCTCAGACACCCCAATATCATACCCTTTCTCGATTACGGTGAAGCTGAAGGTGTGATGTTCATCGTCATGCCCTACATGCAGCTTGGTGGACTGCATCACCGTCTCCAGCGCGGGCCGATGAGCGTCAAAGAAGGTGCCCGCATCCTGGACCAAATCTCCTCCGCTCTGCAATATGCACACGATTTGGGCGTGGTCCATAGGGATGTAAAGCCCTCGAACATTTTGCTCGATGAAGAAGGGAATGCCTATCTATCGGATTTCGGGTTCGCGCACGTCACCGATGCCTCGATAAGCCTGACGGGCTCGGCCGTGATCGGCACCCCGGCCTACATGTCGCCGGAGCAGATCCATGGCGAGAAAGCCACTCCGCTGTCGGATCAGTACGCATTGGGCGTGGTGTTGTATCGCATGAGCACAGGGTACTTACCCTTCGACGCCGAAACGCCCATCGCCATTGCGCTTAAGCACGCCACAGAACCATTGCCGAGGCCGAGGGCCGTCAATCCTAATCTTCCGGAGTCGGTAGAACGCGTGCTGCTCAAAGTTCTGGCGAAAGACCCCACGCAACGCTATGACTCGATCATGGCTTTCAATCGTGCTTTTCATCTGGCGTTGAAGGAAGCTATCGAGGGGATCAAACATGGACTGCCCACGGAAATCCCCCTCGAGGCGCTATCCACGAAATTGAATGGCTCGATCGTCGAAGAGGCAGTCGAAGAGGAGAGACGGGAAAGGAGAAGGCAGAGCCTGTTGCGGCGTCCTGCACTTGCGATCGCTTTGCTGGCGCTCATCGTATGCCCGTTGAGTGTCTGGGGCATGACGAGATTAATTCCCAGCCTGACTGGTGGCGGTGCCGGCGTGGCGCTGGCTACGCCAACTGTTATCGACATCCAGGCCACGCTGGATGCGTTCGCCACGCAGATTGTGGGTCAGGAAGGGGCGGGTCTGTCAGAGGAGCAAATCGCATCGCTGCTGGCCTCTACGCTCACGGCACAAGCAAAGGAGACCGAGCAGGGGTTGCCTTTCACCGGAGAGGATGCGACCGCGACGCAGCTTGCGCTCGAGGGCGCTCTCCTGACTGGAACGCCAACGTTAGGTGGTTCTCCGGCGACGGCCACGTCAAACGGGGCTGGAGTAGAGCCATCACCGACAAGTTCATCAGGGGGAGGTGACACGGATCCAACTGCGCCGCCAACGGATGCTCCGCTCCCACCTCCGCCAACCAACACACCAATCCCACCGACCAGCACGCCAATCCCACCGACCAACACGCCTCCGCCACCACCCACAGCCACAACAGAGAACGTTTGTGCAAACCTGAGCGTGGGTGGGAAATCGGTCCAAAAGAAGAAAGTCACTTGGAACTTCAATAACAACAGCACCATCAACGTGACGATAAGTTACGTCAAACTAACATGGCCGGATGATCCGGGCAACACATTGTTACGCATAAAGGTCGGCGAGAAGAATTTTTCTGTCAACGATACAAGCTCCCCCTCCGAGAAAAGCGGCGTCGGCTGGAATGTACCTTCCGGAGGGTTGGCGAAGATACAATTCGAATTTGAGGGTGATACCAATGCATCTTCGTACTCAGTTAGTGTAAAAGCTGGTGGGTGTACAAAAGGATAATGGATCACATTTGGAGTGGTATGTACGAGCTGCATTG
>JABAOH010056773.1_pt2 | contig 29025 bp, 20 predicted proteins | sample 7062181 | NCBI WGS metagenome assembly JABAOH01 (sample SAMN14538630, study PRJNA623070) | marine sediment metagenome | biome: marine biome [ENVO:00000428]; feature: marine pelagic biome [ENVO:01000023]; material: deep marine sediment [ENVO:00002113]; isolation source: pool of 5 deep marine...
TTATCTCCAGGATGGACAGATAAATAAAAAAAACTTAGAAAACTTATGTCTGTCCATCCTGAACTTCTGTAAAACTCTATCAGAACTTTCTGTGCCTCCGGCGGCCAGGGGGCCAATTTAGTTGAGTTAGGTGAGTAAGGTAAGTGAGGTAAGTAAGTTGAAGGTTTCCCAACTCGTCAAAGAAACAGTCTTCCATGAATGAATATGGCCTCAAACATTTGATACACCTTATGGCGATTGTATTCATTTTAGGAAACCTTCGAGATGGCCCGCAGGGCCTGCTTAGGCTCCCCTCGCCGAGGGGCTGGACCCCCCGCAAAAGCTTTTCATTCACGGTCAACCATCGTACCACGCTTCATAAGGGTATTTCCCATTGGTGCCATTCTCTTTCTTATCTTCTTCGTTTCTCCGTTTCTTCGTTTCCTAACTTCCTCTCTTCTCTTCCTTGTGTCCCTTCGCGGCTAAAATTATTTTTCTTCTTAACCTTTGTTTCATATAATTTTCGTGGTAGAATTAGTTTTACTTTTGCAAGGTAAAAAACAAATGAAGACTAAAAGTAAAAAGCAAGTCCTCTTCCTTGTTTCCTTTCTATTGGTGTGCATATTCATATTCACTTCCTTATTCCCTTTAAACGCGGATACCGGGAAACAGCCGTTAACCCTCCGGGATATCATGACCTTTAAATCCCTGCGGGATGCCTTTATTTCCGAAGACGGCAAATGGGTGGTTTATCATGTAAAACCGGACCGGGGAGACGGCGAAGTGATTGTCTATAACATCGCTTCCCGTAAGACCACCATTATCCAGCCGGGGCAAAAACCGGTAATGACAGCAGACAGCCGCTGGGTGGCAGCAGCCGTGGAACCGGGTGAAAGAAAACCCAATATCACCATGGTGCTGCTGGACACCCTCACCAGCCAACATTTCACCTTTGAAAACGTCAAATCTTTTACCTTTTCTGCAAACTCCCAATGGTTGATTTACCGGCTTAATTCCCATGATGAGGGAGGAGCCAGTGAAACCGATGGAAATGACTCCCAGGATAGGGACAGCGAAGAAAGAAAAATCGAAAAAAAATGGCAAACCAGAACGTTTACATTGATACTTCGGCATTTGCTTACGGCGAAACAAATTCGCATAGACCAGGTGCTTTATTATGCGTGTGATCCGTCTTCCCGTTACCTGGCCTACTGCATTTACGGACCTGAAGGACAGGGAAACGGTCTTTTTGTCCTGGACCTGTCAAAGCCTGAGGCCCCGGGAATAGAAATCTTATCCGAACCCAAAGCACTGTTTACCGGGCTCACCTGGAGTCCCACAAAGAGCCGCCTGGCGTTTATATTCCACCGCAGTTGGAAGCAGGAATCCGCTCCCCCGTCAGGCGTTGGTTCCAGGAAGCCGGCTCAGCGGTCTTCGGAGGTGGTAACACCGGAATCTCACACCCAGGGTGTTCCCATGATTGTGAACATTCCCAAATCACCAACCTCTAAAACCCTGTTGGTGGACCTATGGAAAAGAAGGGATTTAAAAAACAAAATTAAAGGAAAAACCAGGCAAACGTTGTCGTCGGGTCTCTGGATATGGGATGGAGTTAACAGAACCCTTCATGGGGCGGTTCCCAGGGAAAAAATTCCCGGGGGCTGGATGATTCCTGCGGACAACCGGCTTCGCTGGACACGGGACAGCGAGCGGCTTTTTTTCGGTTTAAAACCTTACAGCGAATACCTGCAAACCATTCCTGGAAAAAAAGAACAGGAAAACACGGATGAGGACCCTAACAGCATCCGGCGCATACGGGAAAACCGCACCGTGGATGTGTGGCATTGGCAAGACCCTCTTGTTAATCTTCATCAGAAAAAGCGCTGGGAGGCATTCAGGAAAAAAATCTATTTTGCGGTGTACCACTTCAGCAAGAACCTGTTGATTCTCCTGGCTATGCCTAAGGTGCAAATCCCGGAGAACCCTCATACGGTCCTGGGGTTCTCCGAAGGACCGTATCTCCGGGAGCGGTCGTGGGACCACCGGTACCGGGATGTGTATCTTATCGATATCACCTCCGGTTTCCAGGGCAAATTACTCACCCGGCACCGCTATTCCCACCAGGTGTCCATGTCACCTCCCGGCCGTTTTGTGGTTTATTATCATCAAAAGCATTGGTTTCTCTATGATGTCCGTAAGAAATCCACCCGTATATTAACCCATTCTTTGCGAACACCTTTTTTTAATGAGGATTACGACCGTCCCGGCGATGTACCCGGATACGGTTTTGCCGGGTGGACGGAAAACGGCCGCTCTGTTATTATCTATGATAAATACGATATCTGGGAGTTCTTCACAGACCCGAAATCCGACCAGTCTCTTTGCCTCACCCAGGGAAAAGGCAGGAGAGAGAAAATCATATTCCGAATTCAATCCGCTGATCCCAAAGTCAGTTGGTTTAATTTTAAAAAACATCAAGAATGTCTGTTAACCGCTTTTTCTGAAAAAGAAAAGCATACTGCTTTTTACCGTGTTACCATCGGTAAACCGGGTGTACACAAACTCTTTGAAGAGCAGGGGAAGACTTTCCGGTTCCTGCAAGAATCGGGAAAAACCGGTAGGGTTATTTACACACGGGAGAGTTTTGAAGAGTTCCCGGACATTTGGGTCAGTGATGCGGGTTTCACGTCGCCGGAGAAAATATCCGATATTAATCCCCAGAAAGAGAAATTTTTATGGGGTAGGTCTCAATTGTTGGAGTGGAAATCTTTGGATGGCAAACCGCTTCAGGGGGTGGTTATCACACCTGAGAATTTTCAGGAATCCAAACGTTATCCTCTCCTGGTTTTTTGTTACGAGCGGTTTTCTCAGTTGCTCCATGAATTTCCTCGCATGGCGATCAATAATTTTCCTTGTTTGCCTTATTATGCCGGTGATGGTTATGTTTTGTTTTTGCCGGACATCCGTTTTGAGACTGGCAAGCCTGGTGAATCTGCTTACAATTGCATTGTGCCTGGTGTAAAAAAACTGATCGACATGGGAATGGTTGATGCCGATGCCATTGGTATATATGGTCATTCCTGGGGTGGTTACCTGGCAGTAAATATGATCACGCGTACGGATATGTTTTCGGCGGCAGTGGCAGGTGCGCCGGTATCTAATCTTACCAGTGCGTACAATGCGGTGCGAAGGCGAAGTGGGTTACCGAGGCAGTATCATTATGAAAAATCTCAGGGTCGTATGGGTAAGTCGTTGTGGGAAGGGCTTGATCTTTATATTGAGAATTCGCCTTTATTTTCTGCTCATAGAATTAAGACGCCGTTATTGATAGAATTTGGCGACAATGATGGTGTGGTTCCCTGGGAGCAGGGTCTTGAGTTATATTTGGCTTTAAGGAGATTAAACAAACCGTGTATTTTTTTGCAGTATAATGATGAGTCTCATCATTTGAAGGCGTATGGTAATAAGTTGGATTATGTTATGAGGATGAAGGAGTTTTTGGATTATTATTTAAGGGGGAAGGAGGCAAAGGAATGGATTATCAAGGGAGAGCCTTATAGGAAAAAGTAAGAAAAGAAAAAGGAAAATGGTACCAATGGGAAATACCCTTATGAAGCATGGTACGATGTTTGACCGTGTATGAAAAGTTTTTGGAAGTCCAGAAACCTTTTTTCAAAAAGGTTTTTGGCCGCCGGAGGCATCGGAGTTTCAGGATGGACAGACATAAGTTTTCTAAGTTTTTTTTATTTATCTGTCCATCCTGGAGATAAAAATATGCGGTTAGTAGATCCGCACGGAGGGCAATAGTTTTTTTAGCGTGCCCGTGCGGTAGGAGAGTTTTTGTCGTACTTTTTCGACTGACAACCTTTTTAATTCCTGAAACTCCGATGCCTTCGGCGACCAGGGGGTTCTTTTGAAAAACCACCCCCTGGACCCCCGCAAAACTTTTTATTAAAGGGTTTTTGTGTATCTTCGTGTAACTTTGTGGCTAAACTAATAATTGCTTTTTTCTTTGAAATATTTTCCAATTTCATGTAAACTTATCCCATGATTCTTATTTGTGGCTATCTTACATTTGGAGAAAAAAAATGGAAATGCTTTTATTCGTAATAATGAATTACCTGATCAACCTGGCAGCCAGCCTGCGAAGCAATGCCATCACTGAAAAACACCGCCAAAAACTCCAGGAAAAAGTCAAAAAAGAAGCCGACGCGCTGCAAGCAGTCCAGGACCGCATGTCCTTAAAAGAACAACTGAAACTGGTAGGCACCGAAGCCGCACGAAGGAAAGCAAAAGATGGTATCACAGGTGCTGAAAAACACCTCTTTCACCTGTTAACAGAGGAAATGTTCCAGGATGACATCACGCAGTGGTTGACAGCCTGGAAACCGCAAGAAAAGAAAAGGTCGGAGGAAAAGCTGTCGGAACAAATGGTAAAGGCCCTGGAAAAAGGCGGCACAGAGAATAAGTATATCGATCATTTCAAAACTGTGTATTTTGACCGGATTGAAAAAGTCGTGTTCAGCGATCCGGTCCTGGCCAATTGGCGGTTGACCCTGGCATTAAATGCCGCATTTGAACGGCTGGATGAGCTGGAAGCCGACATCCGGGAAGAAGGACTTCAAACGCGGGATGAAGTCAAGAAGCAGCATGATGAGACCAGGGGAGAATTAGCGGAAATGGCGGCAAAAGAAGCGCACCGCCAGACAAAACAGTTCACCCCGCAGCAGCGCAATCAGGCCGTAGAACGCTACAGGGAACTGGCCCTGGAGTCCTGCGATATTATCGATTTAGCTAACTTACCGGAAAGCGACCGCCACATTGCCGCCCGCAATTTGGAACTGCGGCGCCTATATGTTCCACTGCGCATTAAAGTCGAGGTGACAGCCGGCCTGGAAGTGGATGAAGAGGAATTGGAAAGAATTGAAAAGCAGCGGGAGCAAATGCGCCGGCAGCGGACAGAGGAAGATGATAAAGAGAAACGAACATCCATTGGTGAGCGGCTGGCAGAAGCCGGACGCCTGGTGCTGCTGGGGGACCCGGGAGCAGGGAAAACAACCTTAATTCGCTGGATCGCCACTGCTTACCTGTTACGGCTGAAACAGGACGCGGGATTCAAAGATTTACCTGATGTAAAAACCCTGCCGGATAAGAATTGGCTGCCCATCGTCGTACGGTGCCGGGACCTGGATGTATCTTGCAGGACCGGGTCTATCGATGATGTATTATGTGAAACCTTTCGTAAGGCCCAGATGACAGTGGAAGAGACCGCAGCCTTACAGGCAGTGATCCGGGAACTCCTGGCAGAAGGAAAAGCCATCCTCCTGGTAGACGGCCTGGATGAAATTAGCAATACCGGCATACGCGCTCGCTTTTCTCAACAAATCGAGCGGCTTCACATTGCCTTCCCTAAAGCACCGATTATCGTAACGTCCCGCATCGTGGGTTACCGGGAAATGCACTACCGCATCGGTCGCGGCTTTGAGCATGCCACAGTATCGGAGTTTTCAAAGGAAGACAAAGACGAATTTGCAAGGCGGTGGTGCGATGTCACGGAATTACCGGAGCGTCGTGAATCATCAACTAAGGAACTAATCGAGGCTTTACACAGTGCGGATCGTATTGAACGGCTCACGGGCAACCCCATGTTGTTGACCACCCTGGCGTTAGTGAAGCGGAAAGTAGGTAAATTGCCCAGCCGCCGGGCGGATTTGTATTGGGAAGCCGTCCTGGTGCTGCTCAATTGGCGCTCTGAAGTGGATGAACCCATCGATCACCGGGAAGCTGTCCCACAACTGGAGTACGTGGCTTATGAAATGATCAACCGGGGGGTACAGCGGCTGCGGGAAGATGACATCATCGAACTCATGGAAAAAATGAGGGAGGAATATCCAAATATTCGGGCAGTTAAAAAACATGAACCCGCGGAATTCCTGCGCATGCTTGAACGGCGAACCGGTATCCTTATCGAAGCCGGTGAAGTGCGTCACAAAGGACGGTCAGTGCCAGTATTCGAATTTAGACATTTAACCTTCCAGGAGTACCTGGCTGCCCTGGCCCTGGTAGACGGCAAGTTCCCCGGTAGAGACAAATTAAAAAGTTTGGCTGAGCATATTGCCCCCCTGGCCGGGCAAACTGTCATTTCTAAGGGAGAACCAATGGTGAGAGATAACTGGCGCGAAGTCCTGCGGCTGTGTGCTGCCTGCTGCGGCGATGACGATGTGGGTGATGTTTTACTTGCCATTTTAACACCAATGCAAGGCGAAGACCCTGATAAAACAACCCGCCCCCGTGCGGTTCTTGCCGCATTGTGCCTGGCGGACGAGCCCAATGTTAGTGATGATATTGCCAACCAGATACTGGAAGCTTTTGCCCGGCAAGTAATCAAGAGAGATGGAGAAGGTTCATGGCAAACAACGGTTGGTAAGGCAGCGATGGAGTTGGTAGGTACGGAATGGGAGAAGATGCTTCGAAAGTACCTTTCGAAAGAATTTTGTATAAGAGAACCTGTCATCCGATGGACTCCCGGTTCGCTGTTGGGTAGGATAGGTGTGCTTTCTGCTCAAACGGTTGATAAGAAATTTCACCACTGGATTGAGAAAGAAGTAAAGCGGCTGTATGCAGATGATAATTTAGAGGCTATCGATGCCGCACTTACTATCATGAGGAAGGCATCTCATGAAGAGATGCGTACAATTCCCGGCATGGTTGAGGGATTGCTGGGAATGCTGGAAAAAAATGGCCCATCAGCCAATGCCGGGGCCTGGGCATTGTTCTGGCTTGGTAAAAATGAAATCTGGGTGCCTACTCAAAAGGAAACAGAGCATCTTATCTCTTTTATTTCCAGCCCCTCATCCGATATTGAAGCAGTCTTCTATTCGATTGCCATTTTAGGGAATGCAAAATCAAATCAAGCCGTTGAGGTAATGATTGCGAGATTGGATGAGGGAAGCGAAATGGTGAGGAAAATCGCATTGCAAGCGATTGCAAAGATTCAAGAAGATAAAACAGACCGAAAACTCCTTTCAAGAGACACTGATGGTGTTGGCCCCTGGCTCGACCCTCAAGACCCGATTGACGAAAATAGAGTCAAAATGGCGGCTAAAAGACTTAAAAAACCGGAGGAAGAAGTCCGTCAGCGTTACGAGAAACTGGCGGAGAAGTATAAGTTGAGGATTAGTTGGCAGGCAGTTTAGCTCCAGCCGCAAGCCACAAGCACCAGCCAAAGATAAAAGCTGGAGCTTAAGGCTGGAGCTGGTGCTAACAACTGCTGGAGCCTGCAGTTTAACTGTTCCGTTGGCTGTTGTCAACACAAAGAACAATAGGAAGGGCAACTGTCTTTTTGTTACATGTTAACAGCCAGATCTAATATAGGGATTTCTATTTTTTCTTTCTTGTATTGCTTCAGATGAACCCGTTCATAAATAACTTCACTTGTCTCTGGGTCAAGGACTTTTTCACCACAATTACAACACTCTTCAATGGGAACATTGTGAACAATATATAATTCTCCGTTTATTCTTAAATCGATATCACCGTTTTTTCTAATCATTTTTCCCTGGCATGCAGCACAAATCATCTTTTACCTCCTTTTTTTAAAATCGTCAGTCCATTCCAGGGGCCTCTCGGACGGATCATTTTTGCCTTTCTTTGAACATTTCAATATCTTTTACCAAATCTTCCACCTTCTTATCCTTTAGCCATCTTTTCCTATCCTTAGCATAATCTCCATACCCTAACCCAAAACTTTGAATATATTCAATCATACCCTCAATACCCAATTCTCTGATTAAGGCTTCATTCCCTCTATTTAAAATCTCTATTCTCTTTTTCTTTCTCATCATATAATTATATCTAATTATTTCGTTTATTCAACTGTATAATTTGTTTTTTTAAGGCGCTCTTCGGACAAGGTTGTTGGAAAGCTTCCATTAGAACTTAGTTCGCTTCGCTCACAAATGGAATTATGGAATATTGGATGAAGAGGTAAGGGGCGATCCGGCGGATCGCCCCTCTATGTTTAATTCTAACGATTACTTACTTCCTGGTGGGAACGGCACAGGCAGCATTGGATGGAGTGCTCTGGGTGTCGGCAGTACCATCATTGTCACAATCATTAAACGCCGCAACTACATAACAGTATTCCGCCCCCACCGTGAGTCCTGTATCCGTATAGGTGGTAGTGGCTGCATTAACACGGGTGATAAGTTGCAGCTTTCCCGCCTGGTCATAATAGATATTGTAACCACTAATAGGCGCGGGCGTTCCTGCTGTCCACGAAAGAACAATGCTTCGTTTGGCACCGGCGGCTGACAGGTTTTGCGGTGTCCCGGGTGTTTCACAGGGCGGCTGAGGCGGCGTTCCCCATTCCGCTTCGGTCATAGCAAAGGGAACAATACCGTCCAGCGCCGTACCCACTCCGTCAAGACCGTGATTGTGCCACCAAAGGTCCCAAATGGTATTTCCCCATTCCTTTAACTGGCCAAAGAAGGGGTCTGTCTGGACGATGTAAGGATCAGGGTCATTGGCAGGGTCCCAGGGCAGTGTGTTAGCAGTTCCATTAATTTCATCCCTTAAAAACTCGATATACTCACGGGAAGTCCCCTGGTAGTATAGAGTTACTTTAACGTAATTTGCATTAGCAGCAATGGTCAGGTTTACCTCATCATACCCACCGGCATATTCGGCGGCGGTAAAATAGTTATTGTCACTGGTCCCATGCCACACCGGCTCGGATAACCTGGCAGCAGCATTGGCAATATCAAACCCTTTAGGTGGAATCCGGTTGTCTTTGTACCTGCCGGTGGCCAGGACAAAGTGAAAGGTTTCGTCCTCTTCGGTCAAGGTGCTGCTGGGATGTACCTCGTAAACCAATTCATCCACATATGCCTCGTTGGGACCTAATGCTGGTGAACTGCCGGAATTGGGCAGACCTTTCAATGTTCCCACAGAGTAGTCATAGGGGTTGACCTCGTAAATCAATCCCCCGCCGCTGTCATAGCCTTTGATGTTGACAAACATTCTCCGGCCTTCCGGGAACCCGGATATCAGCTTATGCCCGGTATTATTTTGTACCCTGAAAGAGATGGAACCGGTAGTGGGGTTATAGTCTACTGTATAGGGGACACCGCTGAGGTTTTTGAAGGTACCGGCCAGGAGAAGCTGCTGTTTTGCCCGGTCGGAGCCGGCTTTTAAAGCTGCGCCGTTAACTTTGGGGGGCTCACCGGCATTCAAATCAAGGGTCAATATGGCCGGGCCTTTATCCAGGATTTGAACATTAACCGGGTCATACACAGGTCCATTGGGATCAAGGCTGGCCAGTATATGGGAAATCCATAGGTTCCCACCGGTCAGGTCATGCAGCGGCTGCCCGGAATTGGGATGCTCGGTGCTGCCGTCAGGCCGAAGGGGGACACCACTCTTGTTGCAAGCCGCACCGGTGACATCTCTCATGTGGCAGTCCTGGCACTTCGCGGCATTGAGAATATCCGGTGCGCCCTGGGCCTGGAATTCCGGGTTAGTAGGAGCTCCGCCCATCTGGCCGTAAGCAGAGAGCATGAATTCGGAAAAGGTTCGTTCCACATGAAAATAATTCGCCGCTGAGTACTGTTCAGTGATCAGGTCAGTACTGGGTTGACCGGTTACCGGGTCTACCTGGGCAGGCAGGCCGGATAAACCGAGATTGGCCAGTGCCGGGTTGGAGACATCGTGGCAGGTGCTGCAAAAATATTTGGACTTATGGTAGCGGCTGTAGAACATCTGATGCCGGGCCGCTGCATCGGCAAAACCGGCACGTTTCTGAGAACCGGTGCTGACAAAATACTGACCCGAACCGCTTTCAAAATAGGTTGAAGCGTATTTAGGCTGGTTATCCAGGTAAAAAGGCCAGCCGTCGAACAGCGAAATACCTGTCGCCAGTGTTGAATCTTCCGTATAGGTGGCAGTGGCCTCATCCTGCGAAAGGATAGTGGCTTCGTCCCAATAACCTGTCCAATCATTGCCTTCCCGGGTCCCGTTGAACGTGGTCTCGTAGAAGGGGTCGTACATGGTATGACAGAAGTCGCAGTGAAGGCCGTCAAAATCGCTGCCGGTCATTGCCGAAGCATTGGGCGGGTCTGATCGTCCACCCAACCAGCCTTCGGGAAAATGACATCGTTCACAAATGTCAACTGCGTTGGGCGTACCGATCGCCCAATGGGAATCCTGGCCCGCTACTGTCATACAGGCCCAAAACATCGGGTCCCTGGAAGCTTGTGCCATCATTGATCCTTTCCAGTTGTACCCCGGCTCCACAGCCTGGTTGTACCCACCATGGCAGTTTAGACATCGCGTCGGAGCCTCAAGCTTTACCCCTTGATCCGGCTGTGTCCCGGGCATTCGTACCAATGGATCGTCCTTGACTGACGGTGTCAAATTCACGGCATTTACAATTACGATAAAACCAAGCATAACTGTAAACGCAATACCCAACATATAGATTCGTTTAATCATTGGTCCTCCTTAATTTCAACACACATTTTCATTTTCCTATATCCTTTACCTAATATATAATTTATTTAATTTGGAAAAAAAATCAACCATTGTGGTATAGTTTTTTAAAATTAAGGTGAGTAGGGTGAGTAAGGTAAGAAAAATAGAAACCAGGCGCAAAAAAATGGTGCTGTCTAAAAATGATTTAATTCTTAGTGAGGACATTCAAGTTATTCCCGTTGATTTTTATCTTGCTCTTCAAGGCCAATTGGCGGTTGACCCTGGCATTAAATGCCGCATTTGAACGGCTGGATGAACTTAGCAATACCGGCCTACGCGCCCGCTTTTCTCAGCAAATCGAGCGGCTTCACATTGCCTTTCCCAAAGCACCGATTATTGTAACATCCCGCATCGTGGGTTACCGGGAAATGCGCTACCGCATTGGCCGCGGGTTTGAGCATGCCTCCGTGTCTGAGTTTTCAAAAAAAGACAAAGACGAATTTGCCAGGCGGTGGTGCGATATCACAGAATTACCGGAGCGGCGTGAACCAGCAACTAAGGAACTAATCGAGGCTTTACATAGTGCGGATCGTATTGAACGGCTCACCGGCAACCCCATGCTGTTGACCACCCTGGCGTTGGTGAAACGGAAAGTAGGAAAGCTGCCCAGCCGGCGGGCGGATTTGTATTGGGAAGCCACCCTGGTGCTGCTCAATTGGCGCTCAGAAGTGGATGAACCCATCGATTACCGGGAAGCTGTCCCCCAACTGGAGTACGTGGCTTATGAGATGATCAAGCGCGGAGTTCAGCGGCTGCGGGAAGATGAAATCATCGAACTCATGGAAAAAATGAGAGAGGAATATCCAAATGTTCGGGCAGTTAAAAATCATGAACCCACTGAATTCCTGCGTATGTTGGAGCGGCGAACCGGTATTCTTAGCGAAGCCGGTAAGGTACGTCACAAAGGACGGACGGTACCAGTATTCGAATTTAGACATTTAACTTTCCAGGAGTACCTGGCTGCCCTGGCCCTGGTGGACGGCAGGTTCCCCGGCAGGGACAAATCAAAAACCCTGGCAGGGCATATCGCCCCCCTGGCAGGCCAAATAGAGGACTCTGGAGCAGAACAAGTGGTGAAGGAAAACTGGCGCGAAGTACTGCGATTGTGTGCCGCCTGCTGCGGCGATGACGATGTGGATGATGTTTTACTTGCCATTCTAACTCCAATGCAAGGTGAAGACCATGATGCAGCAGCCCGTCCCCGTGCAGTGCTTGCCACGTTATGCCTGGCAGACGAGCCTAATGTTAGTGATGATATTGCCAACCAGATACTGGAAGCATTTGCCCGGCAAGTAACCAAGGGAGATGGAGGGGGATTCCAGCGAACAATGATTGATAATGCAGTGAAAGAACTGGTGGGTACGGAATGGAAGAAGATGCTTCGAACATATCTTTCGAAAGAGTTTTGTAAAAGAAAAGCCATTTTAAGAGCAAACCCCGGTGGCCTTGTTGCTGATATAGCCAGATTTTCAGCACCTCAAAAAGAAAAAAAATTCCACCAGTATCTTGTAAATCAGGTTAAGCTGCTAAGCTCAAATGATGATCTTGAAACCATCAATGCCGCAATTACTATCATGGCGATAGCCTATGAGGAAAAGGCATTTCTTATTCCCGGTATGGTTGAGAGATTGCTGGAAATGCTGAATAAAAATGGTCCATCAGCCCATGCCGGAGCGTGGGCATTCTATTGGCTTGCTGAAAGAAAAATCTGGCAGCCTACTCAAAAAGAAGCAGCCTATCTTATCTCTTTTATATCCAATACCTCATCCGATAGTGAAGCAGTCCGCTGGTCGATTGACATATTAGGGAAAACAAAATCAAATCAAGCCGTTGAGGTAATAATTGCGAGATTGGATGACGAAAGGGAAATGGTGAGGAAAACCGCATTGGGAGCGCTTGCAAAGATTCAAGAAGATGAAACAGACCGAAAACTCCTTTCAAGAGTCATTGATGGTATTGGCCCCTGGCTCGACCCTCAAGAGCCAATTGGCGATGATAGAGTTAAAAAAGCGGCGGCAAAACTTGAAATGCCGGAGGAAGAAGTCCGTTTGCGTTACGAGAAACTGGCGGAGAAGTATAAGTTGAGGATCAGTTGGCAGTAGGCAGTTGGCAGTTGGAAATTGGCAATTGGCAGTTGGCAGTTGGCAATAAGAAGAGAAGAAACGGAGAAACGGAGAAGTGGGGAAACGAAGAATCCATGAGCGACTGGAACCAAAACTAAAAATATTAAAAAGAAAAAATTGACAAAAAAAGGAAATAAATAGTAAAATAAACAGCATGACTTCTAAAACATTAAAATTAAAAGAACTTGAAAAAAAGAAGCTGAAAGAAATCTTTCAGACTGTATTAACCAATCAACTGGTACTAACCGTGCAATTACCAGATGGTGAAGAAGTTATTATACAACCGAAACCTCCGCTTAAACAACTCCCGGTCCTGGAAGGATATGTTCCCGAAGGCTGGAAACAAGCGATTTATAGAAACTCGAAATCCGAAACAAAAGAAAAAAGAACGATGTCTATAGGAAAAAAGAGGAAGTCTAATTTTGGCAGTGCAAAAGGACTTATTGTAATGAGAGATGAGTTTGACCAACCCATTGATGATTTTAAAGAATATATGTGACCTCTAATAAAATACCTCCTGAATACTCACGTTTTTATTTGATATATTACCTCCAAATTGATTTAATGGAATTCGATTTCTGAATTTCTTCGTCGCTGGTTAATATTGGTACCTTTAAATACTTCGCAGTAGCAACAATCAACCTATCGTGAAGTTCTAAATCTTTTATTTCTTTTCCAGTTTCGACAATTTCAATGTTCAGATCGATCAGTCGATAATTATCTGAGTCAGTAATGCGTTTTTTTATTTCATCAAAATCAACGGATATTTTACCTATTTCGGCTAAGTACATTATTTCAACCATTGAAAAAATTGAGATATAGATGGTGCTATCCCCCCGATCCGCTGATTTAAGTATCTCTTTTGCCTTTCTTCCTATTTTTCCGGCCCCAGACATATGCCGCACAAGGGCAACAGTATCAGCTAAGTATTCCATTTCTGAATTTTCTCTGAGAGCTGTTGGTGTGACTTTTCTCGAATTTTTCTAATTTCAGACTCCAGGTGGTCTATTTTTTCAAAACCCAATCCTTTCCAGATACCTTCAAGTTTGACAATTTTCTTTTTCTTTGGTTTGGTTTTATGCAAGATGAATTCAACAAAGTCGTAAACTTCCGGTAATTTATCTTCCGGTACTTCGGCAAGCTTTGATTTAATTTTATCAATAGTTACAGTTGCTGGTTGCATTTTTCATCCTCGCATATAATATAACCCTTCTATTCCCTTTTGTCAACAGCATGTAATTTCAAAAAGCTTTTATTTAATATTTTTTGGTTTGGCCCCGTTTTTCTTTGGTCTGATCTCTTTTTATATGATGTCAGTTACACACTCCAGTTAACTATTTCAATATCCTTGATTTTACCTTTTCACTGCCGCGAAGGAACATAGATAGAATATCTGTATCAACTAATACTTCTTTCAAATCTTCCGCCTTTTGGTGAAGGATTTTTTTCGCCTTTCATATATTTCTCTGATTAAGCTTTGAAAATCGCTTTCATTCATATCTTTCCAGGTACCGGCAAAATTTAAAATTTCCTCTTTTGAATGATTATTGCCGGGCTGTTTTTTTAGATATTTTTGAGCTAAAAATTCTGCAAAGTCAATCACCTCTTGTTTGGCTTCAGGTGGAAGTAGTTCAAATGTTTCATTTATTGCAGCCATATTTTCCTCTTATTTTTTACGTTAAGAGTATACTCCTCTATGAGATAATATTCAACAAGATTTTCTCTCTTTTGCAGCAAAAAGCAGGAAACAAAGAAACGGTGGGAAATCGCAAAACGCAGGGGAAAAAGTCGCCAGGCAAAAAAATCTGTTATCGCAGGCAATGTTAACCTGCTGACAAGTGAAATAGCGCTAAAACCGCGCTGTTTAATGATTTCCAAAACCAGGTCAATGACAAATGGAACTCCGATTGACATTGTAACAGTTGAATTAATGACAATCGGAGCTCCGATTGTCATTAATTCAGTTGGATTATTGACGACCGGAGCTCCTTTTGTCATTGTAACGGTTGAAAAAGTGACAATCGGAACTCCGATTGACGTTGTAACAGTTGGAAAAATGACAATCGGAGCTCCGATTGTCATTGTTTCAGTTGAATTATTGACAATCGGAGCTCCGATTGTCAATGTTTCGGTTGGATTATTGACGACCGGAGCTCCTTTTGTCATTGCCACAACCGGTCATGGACAAACCGGCAATGGTTTGTGAGCCTGCTTCGTGTGCCTTCGTGTGCCTTCGCGGCTAAAAAAACAAAAAAAGGAAAAGAGGAAAAGGGACAGCCAAAAAAATCTTGACATCGCCCTGGCAGGAAGGTCAATATCATTGACACTAATGCCTATAATTATGTCAGTGGCATTGACAAAACAGTGGCATTTTTTTCCTGACCCTTTTTTTTGTCACGTTGATTATTATCTTGCTCTTCAAGGCCAAAAGAAATAAAGAAGAGATAGGTCAAAAGAGAGTTCGAAGGCTTCCCTATCCGATTGAAACAACGATATTTTTATCAACAAAGGTAAAATATTGACAAATGGCTGGTTTAATGGTATAAAAAGTTATNNGTGACCATTAAACCGGCGGAGAGGGAAAACGAAAACCTATTCCAAATCACCTGGCAAAAAAAGGGCATAAACCTACAAAATAGTTTTAACCAAAATGCCGAAGACATTACCCAGGAAGAAGTAGAACAGTTGTGGCAACAGCCGAAGCATCAATTGGCTGTTGGCAGTAAGCTTTTCCGGTTCCTGGACGGTGATACCCGTCATTTGCAGCAGGCACTGGATGAGGCCGATCGAGAAGGGGAATCGCTTCAAATTAATTTGTGTCCTTGCTCCCAAACAGCAGATTGGCCATTTGAACTGCTGGCGCAGGATGGGACGTTTTTGCTGCCGCAGCGGGTGCACCTGGTTCGCTGCGTTTCGGATTGGGGTGCGGAGAGAGAACTTCTTGAAGATCGGCCTCTAAAACTGTTGTTCATGGCCTGCTCTGCCATGGATGTGGAGCCGGAACTGGATTTTGAAAAAGAAGAAGAAGCCATATTCGAAGTAACGAAAAAACTGGCCGTAGATATGGAAGTAGAAGATTCCGGTTCCCTGGAAGGACTCCGGGAACAATTGGAGTATCAGCAGTACGACGTAGTACACCTGTCCGGTCATGCCGGTATCGATAGACAGGGGCGGCCGTTTTTCATTATGGAAAATGAAAACGGTTTCCGTTGTGATGTTTTTCCTAATAAGTTGTGGGATGAAGCGCTTATTGAGAATCCGCCGCGGCTGTTGTTTTTATCCGGATGCCGCACGGGTGAAGCGGCTGATACGTTTGCCGCGGTTTCGTTTGCCCGGGGGTTGGTAGAAAGGTATAATGTACCGGCGATCCTGGGGTGGGGGCGTTCGGTGAGTGATGAACAGGCCACGCATGCGGAGAAAATGCTTTATCGTAAATTGAGCCAGGGTAGAACTATATTGGAAGCGGTGCACCGGGCGCGGACTGAATTGATAAAAGATTTTCCCTTAACGCCCAACCCTGCTTGGCCCCTGCTGCGGTTATTCAGCAGCGGCATGGCTTTGGATGCCATAGTGAAACAAGGCCAGCAGCCGCGGCTATCCCCCAGGCGAATGATTCATGTTTTCCTGAGGCAAAGTCAAGTTCAGGTATTGGCTGAAGGCTTTGTGGGACGACGGCGGCAATTACAGCACAGTATACGAGTATTGAAACAGGATTATGAAGAAAAGGTGGGTTTGCTGCTCCTGGGTACGGGAGGACTGGGGAAAAGCTGCCTGGCGGGTAAGATCATTGAACGGTTCAGCGACCATACACTGGTTATTGTGCACGGTGAATTTGATGCCATTACCCTGGAGCCAGCATTGAGGGATGCCTTTATCCAGGCCCAAGATGAAAAAGGCATACAAATTCTATCTGCTGAGAAAGAGACGTCGGAAAAGTTGGCCGAGCTTTGCCCGGCCAGTTTTAGAGATAGAAATTATTTGATCCTTTTGGATGATTTTGAGCAGAACCTGGAAGGAGCGGGAGAAGGCCAGCCGGGTGATTTATTGTCTGAAGCTGCGGAGTTATTGAAAACACTGCTCCACTACCTGCCTTACAGCCGTAAAATGACGCAAGTGATAATTACCAGTCGTTACTCGTTTTCCCTGACAGAGCAGAGCCAGGACCTGGTAAAGGAGCGGTTGGAATGGATTACGCTGACCAGTTTCCAGGAATCGGAACAACGTAAAAAAGTACGGGAGTTGAATAATATTTTTAATTATGCGGATCAATCCCTTGTCCCGCGGCTGGTGGCATCAGGTCACGGCAATCCCTGGTTAATGGAATGGCTGGATGTATTGGTGGGACAGATGAAGACGGCAGAAGTGCCGCAATTGCTGGAGGCCATTGGTGGTAAACAGGAAGAATTCATCCGGAAACATGTAATGCGGGAGCTGCTTCAACGCGGTGGGGATGAACTGGCGCACTTTTTGCACTGGTTTTGTATTTATCGCCAACCGGTTTTGAAAGAAGGTGTGGAGGAAATAGGGGAAAAGGCCAGGCTGGAAAGATGGCAGAAATTATTACAGGAAGGCATGGGATTAAGCTTGATCGAGCACGACCAGGCCCGCCAGGATTACCAGGCAACACCCCTTTTGCGAGAGGAATTATTGACAGAACTTAAAGACAAACAATCCTGTCATCAGGCAGCTTTTACCTATTACAAAAAAATATGTAAAGGCCAGGAGTCCATTAATCCCATACTGGTGGAAGAGTGGATTTATCATGCGTTGGGCTGTGGGGAAGAAGAGGTGGCGTCTGAACAGGGTGAAATATTAGTAAAAAATTTACGAGAACGTTTGGATTTCCAGGAATCCAGGCGAGTGGGATTGTGGATTTTGGAAGAAAAAAAGAAGGAATTATCCACGCCGAATGATGCTTCATTATTAAATGCACTTGCATCTACTATACATGATCTGGGCGATTACCGTAAAGCCATCGAGTATTTTGAGCAGGCGCTGGAAATTGACCGGTGGGTGTATGGTAAGGGAGATGAAAGGGTTGCCGTTCGATTGAATAATCTGGGGGAGGCATGGAGAGCGTTAAAGGATCCTAAAAAAGCAATCGAGTATTATAAGCAGGCACTGACTATTTTAAAGAATGTTTATGGTGGGAAGCATCAGAAGGTGGCCACTATATTGAATAATCTGGGTTCGGCATGGTTTAGTCTGAATGAACAAGAGAGTGCTATAGGGTATTTCAAGCAGGCACTATCAATTGATCAGGAGGTGTACGGGAAGGAACATCAGAATGTAGCTAATGATTTTAGCAACCTGGGTTCGGCATGGAAAGCATGGGGCGATAACGAAAAAGCCCACGAGTATTATAAGAATGCGCTGGCAATCTTGAAAAAAATTTATGGTGATTTTCACCCACAGGTTGCTACTGTATTGAGTAATCTTGGGGGTACATATCTTGAACTGGGTCAAAAGGAAAAGGCAAAAAGATATTTTGAGAATGCGTATACTATTTTTGAAAAATTTTTTGAACCGGAACATCCTAATACAAAGACCGTTGCCAAATGGCTGGAAAAGTGTAGGTAGCTCAGAAGGTCACTTGCCAGTTGGCAGTAAGAAGAGAAGAGCCACTGGGAAAAGACCAATAGAGCAACAAGACCTCTCCTACCGCACGGGCAATCTAAAAAAAATACTGCCCTCCGTGCGGATCTACTAACCCATATTTTTATCTACAGGATGGACATAAAAACTAAATAAAACTTAAAAACTTTTTGTATGTCCATCCTGAAACTCCGATGCCTCCGGCGGCCAGGGGGATTCTTTTGAAAAACCACCCCCCTGGACCCCCCGCAAAACTTTTTAATAGAAGAGAGTCCGAAGGCTTCCCCAAACGTTTGAAACAACATCCCTCTTTTCAATTCATGTTAATTTCAAAAGTGGTTAATTAGTCGGTTGGTTCTGGTAAGGAAGCCTTCCAGATGGTCCGCAGGACCTTCTGCGCCTCCCCCCGCAGGGGGGTTGCTATTTATTCGATTACATAATATAATTGTCCAATATTAAATACAAAAACAGGAGGCTGCAAAATGAAAAAATTAACCATATGGATAATTATTACAATACTGCTTGCCTGGGGAACCCTTTTCCTCAATGCAGGCGAAACAGATATGACCACAATCTTCCCCACCCTTAAGGGCTGGACCCAAAAAGGAAAACCAGACGTATATACTCCCGATAACCTGTTCGAATATATCAACGGCGCAGCAGAAGTCTTTTTGAGTTACGATTTCCAGATACTGGCAACAATAACCTATGAAAACCAAAAGAAAAATTCCTTTACCGTAGATGTGTATCGCCACAATAACAACAGGAACGGATTCGGTATCTACAGCGCGGAAAAACCTCAAAAAGGCAACTTTATTCCTATCGGTGCCCAGGGCTACTATGAAACAGGAATTCTTAATTTCTTGAAAGGCACCTATTATGTCAAAATGAGCGGCTACGACCTGGGAGATAATGACAAACAGGTCCTGACCACGGCGGCAGAAGCAATCGCTAAAACCTTAAAAGGAACAGTGGGTTTCCCCACGGCGGCGAAGTGCTTCCCGGATAAAGGAAAACAGGCCAATTCCGGACGGTATATCAATCAAAATTTCCTGGGGCACTCCTTTTTGCATTCCGCATTCACAGCAGACTATGAAATAGACGGCAGGAAATTCCAGTTGTTTATCATCGAAAGCGAAAATGCCAAAGATGTTGAAAAAATACTGCAAAACTACCTGGACTTTATTAAGAAAAAAGGAATAAACGTTGAAGAGAATAAGAATTTATACCGGTTCCAGGACCCCTATTACCGTTCCTACGGCACCATGAACCTGAAAAAAAGCAAAAATTATCTCTGGGGTCTTTTCAGTAAAAATAATTCCACAGCGGAATTCTTCATCCGGGAAATCGAGAAGAATCTGAAAAAAAATAAATTGATTTAAAGAAATCAAATAGCCACAGAGGACACAGAGAGCACAGAGAAAAAGAGAAGTTCAGAAGACATAAAATCAGAAGATAAGGTGAAGGCTTCCCTCTCCGTTTGCAACAACGATCTTTTTATCAATTAAGTGTTAATTTCAAAAGTGGTTGTCTAACTAAGTGGGTCAGGGAAGGAAGCCTTCAAGATGGCCCGAAGGGCCTTCTGCGGCTCCCCTCGCCGAGGGGCTGAAATATAAGCAATATTTCCGGTTGTTGATCCTGACTTCCTTGACCCGTTTATAGGCGATATCTTCGGACAATGTTTTTGCGCAGTGCCTGAGATGGTCATTGAAATGGATACATTGATAACAGAGGGTGGCAAATTCCGGGTTTTCTTGCAGGATGCGCCGGAGTTCTTCTTCGCGCTCCGCTTCGAATACCGGCGCTTCTGCTTCCACGGTTTTGATTTTTTCCTCTTTCTTTTTGTCGGCAGTGTACTTATAAGCAAAATAACCCACGACTCCAAGTATGGTCAATATGAAGACTAGTTTAAACACAAGACCATTGGATAAACCCGGGGGTTTGAAGGCGTAGGAAAAAACATCGACAATAGCCACTGCCCAGGCACTAAAAATCCCTGCTGCAGCCCAGTATGTCTTATTTCCACTGGCTAATCCTTTTAAAAAGTAATTCATGACAGAATTATAACCCAAAAATCGTGAACTGGCAATAAAAATTGTGGTATAATATTGCCTTAAATGGAGGTCTTGAATGAGCAAAGGAACGTATCGCAGTATTAATAACGAAATCGACGGAAAAATGAGACGGAGAGAATTTCTTAAGATCGGTGGCGGGGCAGGTATGGTTTTGGGCAGCGGCCTGGTACTGGGAACCCCTCACCTGTGGGCTGAGGAGGCGAAAAAACAAGTTCCGCCGCCCCGGTGCAAAACCAATATCAATGACGCACTCAACGTTCCCAAAACCAGGTATTCGCTTCCGGGGCTTTTTCCTGGCCGCGTCATTGAGGTCCATGATGCCGGAGCAATGACAGAGAATAAAGTTAATGCGGCTGTGATTAAAAAAATGATGGAAAAAGGTATTACCACGTTAACCTCTAAAAACTTAAAAGAAAGTTTCGGGTTGTTTTTTAAAAAGAATGATGTCGTGGGACTCAAAGTGAACCCGGTGGGTGCGGGTCTTATCAACACCCGGCTGGAGGTGGTGGACGCGGTGATCGATTGGCTGCGGCAGGGCGGCATCCCGGCAAAAAATATCATCATCTGGGACCGCTTCGACTATATGCTGAAAGATGCAGGATTTACAGCGGAACGCTACCCCGGTATCGGGATCGAAGGCCTCCAGACTATGGATGAAGAAGCCGCCACAGGAAAAACCAAAGACAACAGCCGATGGCTGGATAAAAAAGGAAATCATATCAGCCAGGATAATTTTGACCGGGATGTTTATTACCAGGCAGATGTAGAAGGGCCTAAAGATTTGCCCTACTTGAACCAGCATGTATTCAATGGCAAGTATTCTTATTTTGGTAAACTGTTGACCAAAAAATTAACCAAAATCATTAATCTCCCGGTGTTTAAAAACTCGGGGAACGGGATTTCCATGGCGACCAAGAACCTGGGTTACAGCGCCGTTTGCAATACGGGGCGACTGCACAAACCGATCTTTTACGATGTATGCGTTGAAGTGCTGGCGTTCCCGGTGATTCGCGATAAACTGGTACTCAATATTACCGACGGACTGCGCGCCCAATATGACGGCGGGCCCATGCCCAATACCCAATTTACCTACCTGTATAATACCATGTTCTTTGCCACTGATCCCTTTGCCCTGGACATGCTGTGCCATAACCTCATCGTGGAAAAGCGGCGGCAGATGAAGGTAAAAGGTTTTAACCAACATCCCCGTTATACCGAATATCTGCGCTACGCTGAACGACTGGGGCTGGGCATTACCAATCCCGCAAAGATCAAGCACATAAAGGGCTGAGTAGGAAGTAGGGAGTAGGAAGTAGGCAAAATGAAAACACGTGGGACGTTCATTATTTTCGTTTTGATGGCGATGTGGATAGGGGCTGTTTTTCTCCCTGCCTTCCAGGCCCCGGGTTTGGAGATAACATTCCCGGGGGACGGGTTTGCCGAGGGCTGGAAGAAAAAAGGGCAACCCCGGGAATTTAACCGTAACGGTCTTTACGGTCACATCAATGGGGCTTCTGAGTTATTCCTGGAGTTTGGATTTGAGAAACTGCGGCTCCAGAAATACCATAACCAATACCAAAAAGAAAACACCGATGAGATTTCTATTGAAGTGTACCGGATGGAGAGTCCCGAAGCCGCCCTGGGGATTTACCTGATGAAATGCGGGAATGAAACTCCTGTACCAGGGCTGGAAGAACAGGTTCGCAATACCGGTGATCACTATCAAATCTTGCTCATTAAGGGGAACTGTTTTATAAAGGTTAATAATTTCAGTGGGAAATCATCCTGGCAGCCGGTCATGGTGGCGTTGGCTAACCAGACCCTGGGTCAACTTCCAGGGGTAAAACCCCGGGATGTTTTCTCGCTTTTGCCAAAAGAAAACCGGGTGGCAGGTTCGGAAATGCTGATCCGCGGTCTCTATTCGCTGCAGGCAATTTATACCCTGGGAGAGGGGGATATTCTCCTGCTGAAAAACAAAATTTTCGGCGTAACGGCGCAGTACCGATACACATCCGCAGAGGACAATGCCAATAACCATACCTATAATCGCCTCATTGTTCAGTACCCTGGCGAAAACGATGCTCAACATGCCTATTCCCATGTCCGGGCAAATCTTGACTCCTATATTGAAGTGATAGAAGATGGTAAACAACATTTCATCTTTAAAGATTATCAAGGAAAATTCGGTAAGGTATCTTTAAAGGGAAATCTCCTGGATATTTTGTTCAACTCGTTCCGACTCAATAAATAATCATTGTTCTTACCGTAATTTGACCGTTAAATTTTAAATTTTCTGTTGACAAAAAAAAAGGGTTTTGTTATATCTATTAATGACCAAATTTTTACGGAGGATCAAATGATGAACAAAAATCATTTGGGCAAACAAATTTTTTCAGTAGTTGTAATATTTATACTGGCCCTGGCAATTCCAGGTTTTACCTATGCCGCGATTACGGGGCCGGAAGCCGGAAAAGGCGCAGCCAAGATCGAAAAAATCAAAAAGGCAGGGAAACTGGTTATCGGTACCAGTGCCGATTACCCCCCTTACGAGTTTCACATGCTCAGTGAAAAAGAAGGCGAGCTGGTAGGTATTGATATCGATATTGCCAGGGTCATTGCCCAGGAGCTGGGCGTGGAACTGGAAATCAAAGACCTTGTTTTCAGTAAAATTTTTGAAGCCCTTGATTCGGGACAGATCGATATTGCCATTGCCGGATTACATCCCACTGAAGAACGGAAAAAAATTGCCAGCTTTTCGGATATCTATTACCAGGCCATTCAAAGTATTATCATCCGAAGAGATAATGCGGATAATATAAAAACCATTGAAGATTTGAGAGGAAAAAAGGTCGGGGTTCAGAAAGATACCATCCAGGAAAAGATGGCTAAAGACCAGATTGAAGGCGCTGATTTTGAGGTCCGCGAAACCATTGAGGAACTCATCATCATACTCAAAAAAAGACTGGTGGATGCCGCTATCCTGGAAGAGCCTGTGGCTGATTCCTACGCACGCCGGGATAAAAATTTCATGACCATCCAATGCAAAAAGTTCCCCGATAAGTTGGGATCTGCGATTGCGGTTAAAAAAGGCGACGATGATTTACTGAAAGAAATCAACCGCATACTGGCAAAGCTGAAAAAAGAGGATAAGATCAGGGAGTTTGTCGAAGCGGCAAAAATGCTGAGCAATAAGCTCTAAGGGTTGTCCGACTTTTCTTCGTGTTCCTTGGCGTTCTTCGCGGCTGTCTCTTTTGGCGGTTGACTGGACTCGGGGTTGATATTATATTCTTTTAATACAGCATTAAATATTTCTTTGGGAACTTTATCACGGAGCCTGAGCATGTTATTCTTAGCCAACCGGGCATTGGGAGAGCCGTACTGTGAAAATACGGCAAACGCTTTGGTGGAATAGGTTAGGGCCGTTTCATACTCCTCTTTTGCATAATAGAGCATGCCCAACTGTCCATAGGTGATGGCTGCCCCCAGCATATCACCGGTTTTTTCCCTGGTTTCCACGGCCTTTTCATAATGGGTTAGTGCTGTCTCGCGGTCACCTTTGGCTTCATAAATGCGGCCGATCTGGTGGTGACTGGCAGCAATACCCTTTTGCTCATCCGCTTTCTCAAAATTCTCCATTGACCGGTTAAAGTGCTCTAAGGCTTCATCAATGCTGCCTCTGCGTTGAAGAATCAACCCGATTTGCCCCAGGCTGTAACCCGCACCTTTGTGGTCATTAATGGTTTCTTTTATGGTTAACGACTGTTGATACAACGAGAACGCCTCATCCAGGCTGCCTTTAAAGAAGTTTACATTTCCCACCTGGTGAAGGAGGTCAGCGATGCCCTGTTGATCCTGTAGGGTTTCTTTTATTTCCAGGGATTGTTTATAAAAGTCCAATGCCTCATCAAACTTTCCCTGTTCGTCATGGATGCGGCCCATTTGTTCCAGGTTGGCGGCAGTATCCTCCTGGTTGTTATCCTTGCGGTTAATCTCCAGTGCCTGTTGATAGTGGTGGAACGCTTCATCATAATCCCCCCGGAGTTTATGAATCTTTCCTATTTGCTGCAGCCGTTGGGCAATGTCGGCTGTATTACCGATTTTTTCCGAAGCCTCCATAGATTTTTGATAATGTTCCAGAGCATCGTCGTACTTGCCTTTGGCTTCATAAAGAATCCCTATTTGCGTCAGGCTCACAGCAGCGGCACCCACATCCCCCAGGGATTCATTCAGCTTCAGCAATGAATTATACTGCTTCAGGGCATCATCCAGTTGGCCAAACAGCGAATTCAACACCGCCAGCCGATTGTGAAGACGGATTTGGCCGGATTCTGCCAATTCCGACTTGTATCTTTCCATTTCTTTCAGCAGGTCAAAAGCAAACTGGGGAAAACCAATGGGGCAAAAGTAATGATCCATGCCAAAGGTCATTGAAAGAGCAGTTTCCACATCACCGGCTTCCAGGTAATGCCAGCGGGCTTCAAGATCATTTTCTTCGTATGTTCGCTTGCCAGCGGCCTCGCCCGCTGTGGGATTAAGACCCGTAAAATATTGCGCTGCGCAAAGATGTTTTTGTTTTCGCTCCGCTTCTTCCATTTTACCCCGGGCTGTCCGGGCCGCTAACCGGGGAACTTCATATATCCCGGTTGTGCTTGTGACGTTGAGCAAAAACAACCGTACCAGCTTTTTGCGGTCATAGGGTTTAATTTCAAGATTCTGGGCTGCCAACATATCTTTGCTTACCCCACCCCTGTAAATGGAAAGAGTTTTGAGTATGTGCTGCTGTTTCTCATTGAGATAACCCCATATAGGTTCCATCAACAGGTAAGAAAAATCCGCGGTTTCACTTTCTTTATGAAGAATGCGTTCTGTGAGGTTGGGAACCCGCTCCCGGAGCTTCTGCCAGTCAAACTTCCTATCTCCGAATTCATGATGGGCAATTGTATCACTTAGTTCTACTGCACGGGGATACCCGCCCATCTCAAAATAAAAATACTTTAATGATTTCTTATCCAACTGCTTCAACGTTGTGGTCAACCGGATCATTTCAAGAAATTCTTCCCAGGAGAACGGTTCTATTTCAGTGGATGTAAACTTAGGAATGTCATATTGAGTGCAAAAGATCATCCGGCTGTCTTTTTCCTTTAGTGAATCTTTGAGAAACGTGATTAATTCGTTTAACCTGATGTTTAAAACCTCTCCTTCCGCAGATTGGTTTAGATCGAAATCCTCGAAGATGAAAAGGATTTTTTCTTTGTAGACATAATTTTCCAGCAGTTTTTCCAGTTTTTCTTTGTATTGTACCGGGGAGGCAAAAATATTTTTAGCCTCTTGATATCCTTTTTTTGCGGCTTTGCCGGCGATTTTTACCAGGATCATCTCAGCAGATGTGGCCCCGCGGATGATGAGTGTGTCGAATTTTTTCTTTTTCAGGTGGGCCGTGATACGGGCAAGAATGGCGGATTTACCCACGCCTTCCGGGCCTTTCAGCACGATGGCGGTTTCACCGTCATCAATGTCCTGGTATACCTTTTTCAAAATATCTCGCCTGCCAACAAAATCAGACCCTTTCGTGTTGGCAACAGATGCCCTCTTTTTCTTTGCCATATGGTTTCTCCGTTATAGTAAACCACCTTACGTATATAAATAAGGGTTGAAATATACCACAATTAGGATTTTAACTCAATAAATCAACAAAAAATTACGTTCAATTGCTTCCGGAAATGAAAATGCCTGGAAAATCGTTATCAGAAGTGCGGTTTCCCGTCTGTGTTTGATTTGGCGTTAGTGGTTGCTCCAGGAATAGAGGAAAGAATACCCTGAACGTGGTGCCTTTTCCTTGTTGGCTTTGCACTTCGATTTTTCCATTATACTCATCCAGGATATAATTCACCACAAAGAGTCCCAGTCCTGTTCCTTTGTCTTCTTCTTTAGTGGTAAATAAGGGGTTATAAATTTTCTCTTTTGTTTCATCATCCATGCCGACCCCGGTATCCGTTACATCGATGCGAACCATGTTTTCTCCTGCCCGGTCCAATGACAGTGTTAAACTTCCGCCGCTCTCAGCCATAGCCTGGATTCCATTGATACAAAGGTTCAATAACACCTGCTGCAGTTTAACGGCGTTACTTTTAATAAAAATAGGTTCGTTGGGTTTTTGCCATACGATGTTTATATCTTCCGGCAGTGTGGTAGCCAGGATTGAGACGATGTCACTGATCAAATCTCCCACATTGATAGTAGATATTCTTTCGTCCAACCTGGAAAATTTCAATATTTGATTCACCAGGCCAGAGGCTTTTTCACCGGCTCTCCTGATTTTTTCCATGCTGGTCATCTCGATAGTTTCCAGTAAATTCTCTTCGATTAGTAGATTGGAATACCCGACAATAATGGATATAAGGTTACTGAGGTCATGTACGGCTCCGGCAGCCATTACCCCTACCAGGTCCATCTTTTGGGATATTACCAATTGCTTTTCCAGGGCTTGATTTTTTTCCAGGATAAGGTCCCGGTAATGTTTAATTCTCAAAACATTATTGATGCGTGCCACCAGGTCTTCTTTGTTCACTGGTTTGTTCAACAGGTCCACCGCTCCCAGGTCCAATGCTTTTCGTTTTAGGGTTCGATCTTCGAGTCCAGTAAGAATCACCACCGGGATTTTCTTGGTTTTCTCATCGGCTTGCAATCGTTCCAATAATTCCAATCCTGTCATTTCCGGCATGCGAATATCGGTGATAATCACATCAAATTCTTTTTCCTGTACCATTTTAAGTGCTTCTTTGCCATTTAGGGCAAACTCCATTTGCCACTTGTGGCGGAATTCTCTCAATAAGCGCTTTAAACCGTCCAGGACAAATTGTTCGTCATCGATAAATAGAATTCTTTCTCTTTCCATTTTAATGCTCTCCTTCTATGGGTAAACGGATAAAAAAAGTGGTCCCCTCACCCACTCTACTGGAAAAATCCAATTTCCCCTTATGTTTTTCAATGATTACATTATGGGCCAATGAAAGTCCTTGACCCGTGCCTTTGCCTACCTCCTTGGTAGTAAAAAAGGGATTAAATATATCGTCGCTGTTTTCTTCCGGTATCCCGCAGCCGGTATCGGAAATGGAGATGACAACTTCTTTTCTTTCTACCGTGGTTGAAATTTTTATCAACCCCCAATTCCCGGTATCAACAATGGCATCCAAGGCGTTCACCAGCAGATTCAAAAACACCTGGTTCAGCTCAGCAGGGAAACAGGCGATCTGCGGCAGTTCTTTGGATAATTCCAGCTGGATATCCGCACTCTTTTTTATCCGGTTCTGCACCATTACCAGGGTTGATTTCAACAATCCATTAATATCTGCTTTTTCTTTGAATCCCCGTCCCGGATGAGAAAACTCAGTCATGGCCTTAATGATATCGGACACCCGGTTCACCCCGTCAATCATTTGCTCGGAGGCAATGGGAATTTCTTCAGTGATATACTCCATATCATATTCCTCGACTAATTGATTTATTTTGGCTGCGATTTCTTTTTTGCCGGAATTTTCGATTTCCGGCAGAGAGTCGATTACCGTTTTATAAAAATTGACCGCATCATGAAAGGAATCGCTGACAAACCTGGCGTTGTGACCGATATATTGAAGGGGTGTTTTGATTTCATGGGCAATACCGGATGCCATTTGTCCCAGGGATTCCAGTTTTTTGGACAGGTTTCGCAGCATTTCTTCTTCTTTGCGGTGGGTAATATCCTCGGCCAGTAATAGAAAACCCAATTTTCTACCGGTGCGATCCATAATGGGGCTAATGCTGGATGTTAACAACCGGATGCCTTTTTTGCCTTTGGTTTTCAGATCGACGCTGACTTCGAACTCTTTGGAGGCGGATTTATCTTGTTCTAAGCCTTTTTCAATGATTTTGTTTAGTTTATCCTGGCTGATGCAGCCTTTTAGTACTTCAACAAAGGGTTTTTTGACGGCATCGTCCCGGTAAATTTTGAAGAATTTCTCCGCCGGCTTATTCCATTGGAATATCATACCGTCGGAATCCACAGCGATAAAAATCACAGAAATAGCGGTGAGTAATTTTTCATTTTCAGCATGACGAATTTCTGCCAGGTCCCTGGCCCGTTCCATTTCATCACGGGATTGTTTTAATATTTTTTGCACCCGCTGCTGTTCGGCCAATTTGTCCCTTAAATACTTGGTTCTCATCTGGTGAATGGCCAATATGGCGAAAATGATTAGAAACCCCAGGGCAATTCGAAACCACCAGGTCTGCCAGAAGGGGGGAGTAATTTTTATTTTAAGGGTCTCTCCTTCCTTATTCCAGGTGCCATCTTTATTTGATCCAATGACCCGGAATGTATGCTCCCCTGGAGACACGTTGGTGTAAGTGATGGATCGTTTTCTGGCATCCCCCTCTACCCAGTCCTTATCCACTCCTTCCAGTTTATGTTTATACATGTTTTTGCTTGGAGCGGAAAAATCCAAAGCAGAAAACTCGATTGTAAAGACGTTTTCCTTGTGGCTTAAAACAATCTTCCCTTCTTCGATTTTGCCCTTTTTATTGGGACCTTCAATTAAGAGTTCGAAGTTAGTGATCACAATAGGAGGTTCATTTCTATTAGGTTCTATCCTGTCAGGGTAAAAAGAATTAAATCCATTGGTACCACCAAAAAACATTTCTCCATCGGATGATTTGTGACAGGCACGACCATTAAATTCTTTACTCTG
>JABAOH010000484.1_pt3 | contig 29016 bp, 20 predicted proteins | sample 7062181 | NCBI WGS metagenome assembly JABAOH01 (sample SAMN14538630, study PRJNA623070) | marine sediment metagenome | biome: marine biome [ENVO:00000428]; feature: marine pelagic biome [ENVO:01000023]; material: deep marine sediment [ENVO:00002113]; isolation source: pool of 5 deep marine...
GAAAGAAAATATACATTACGTGAGGTCATTAGGTTAAAGGAAATTAAAGTTCCTCAAGGGGACAAAACTGTTATTGCCAGTGTCAAATCTGCTTTTCTGCCTGATTCTAAAATTCAAGTTTATTTTGTAGAGAATAAAGATTATTTTGATCGTTCAGAACTTTATTTCGATCCCAAAACAAATGACGAGTGGGAGGATAATGCCGAACGGTTTATTTTTTTTAGTCGTTCCATTTTTGAAATCTTGAAAGTTTTGCACTGGCAACCTGATATTATACATTGTAATGACTGGCAGACTGCTTTGATTCCCTTCTTCTTGAAGACGATATATAATGAAGATCCTTTCTTTCATAAAACTCTTACATTGCTTTCTATTCATAATTTGGCCATGCAAGGAATTTATGACAAAAAAGTACTATCACATATTGGCCATCCAAACGACTTTTTTTATCCTAATAGTGCAATTGAATTCAAAGGAAAAATTAATTTTCTTAAAGCTGGTATTATTTATGCGGATTTAATAAATACTGTGAGTAATAACTATGCGAAAGAGATTCAGACGTCTGAGGAATATGGTTTCGGACTCCAGGGAATTTTCCGAAAGCGATCCAAACATCTTTATGGGATTGTTAATGGAATAGATTATTCGGTTTGGAATCCAGAAATTGACCAATTTATTCCCTATAACTATTCAAGAAAAGAAATAGCTGGAAAATTAGAAAATAAACGAGTGCTAGTTGAGTCGCAGGGATTGAAATTTAATGAAAATATACCGGTTATCGGAACAATATCGCTATTAACTGACCATAAAGGTTTCGACCTACTTATAGCTATATTTGATGACCTTATGAAAATGAAGATTCAATATATTTTATTAGGGGAGGGGGGAGATGAAAAATATCTTAAATTGTTCCAGTCTTTTGTCAAAAAGTATCCTAATAAAATGGCAATCAATTTGGGATTTGATGATCAATTAAGTCATTTGATTGAAGCCGGGTGTGATATTTTTCTTGTGCCTTCTCGAGTTGAGCCCTGGGGAACAAAACAATTATACAGTCTAAAATACGGAACCATTCCGATTGTATATGCTACGGGTAGTTTAGTTGATACAGTTAAAAATTTTAATCCCGAGACGAAAAGAGGTTATGGATTTGTTTTAAATAACTATTCATCTGAAGCCTTATTAGATGCAATAAGTCAAGCCGTGAAACTATTTCATGATAAAGATGCCTGGAAAAAATTAGTTGATCGAGCAATGAAGCAAGACTTTTCCTGGTACGTTGCGGCAGAAAATTATAGAGAATTATATTATAAGCTTTTAAAGTAAACTTTCGATTATAAGATTAATGTCGACTTTCGTAATTTTTTACAATGATGAAATTGACTAACTATTAGAAAAATTATTTAGTTACTTTGTTTCATATTGTAACATTGTTTCTCATCAATACATGAAAATTATCCAACTTTATTGAGATTAAATTACCAATTAATTGATAAATTGATAGATAGGTAAAACATCAAAGAGATTTAAAGGTGGCATTGTATTTGCTGAGCAATTTACAAAAAACTTTTTATCTCAATAATAATATAGGGGGGATGTTTTACATATCTGAATAGTTTATAAATCTAAAGATGGTAAAAATTAATGCAGGGAATTGAATTAGCCTTAAACAAAATTGGTACTAGAGGGGATATCGCTCTCATAAAGATTAAAGGATATATAGATACGACAACATCGATTGAAGTTTCAACAAGGTTGAATGAAATCATAAATAACGGAACATATCAATTGATAGTTGACATGGGGGGCGTAAATTATGTAAGTAGTGCTGGATGGGGTTTATTTGTAGGAGAGATTCGAGATATTCGGGAAAATGGTGGTGATCTTAAAATTGTGCAAATGACTCCCGATGTGTATGAAGTTTTTGAGATGTTGGAGTTCAATAGAATTCTTGATTATTACGAAACAATTGAAGAAGCTGCCAACGATTTCGATATAAGTATTGGGCTTGATATAACCAAGAGCATGATACAACATCAGATAGAAGTCACTCCGGATTCAGTGGCCGTGTCAATCCCATCACCGAAAACTATTGCAAAAGCAAGCACTCAAAAGAATGAACGAAAAATAAGGTCCAAGTTCTCATTTTCAAAACCGAAAGTTAATGAAGCAAACCTACCGCTTGTCGAAAAGATAAAATTATTAGTTATCGAAAATCCAAATAATGGTGCCAGGCAGATAAAGAAAAAGTTGGACACTCAGCGATTTGGATTTGAGTCTGTTAGTTATTTTAAAATCCTAGATATTTTAAAAAAATATAATTTGGAAACGAAGGAAAAAAGGTATCGCTTTTATCGATCTCGATAAATAGATATTTTCGGGACTGAAGTGGTAGTGTGTGTTGAGATAATTCACTTATATTAAAAAGCCCCTGCGTATTCAATTAGCAATATTTAAGGGGCTTTATCATCAGTATACATTAAAAGACTAAAAAATGAAAGGTAAGTGTCATGTATATTAGGAACCAAAAGTTTTTGTGGAGACCTATGACTTTTATAGTCTTAGGCTGTTGTTTATCCAATATTGTTATATCGACAGGTTATTGTTTTCAAATAAATGGGAAAAATGAATTTTACCCTAGTGATGCTGTTCGAATAAATGCTATTGAAGTCATCCAGAGCTCGGATCGAAGATCAATAGATGTGAGTAATGATTATGTGATCAATAGCAAAGGTTACATTATGATGCCATTGATCGGTTCTATTAAAGTCGTTGGTCACAATCGATATAGCTTGGCAAAATTTTTAATGGAGAGATATAGTCCATATTTCAAAGAACCCTATATTATGGTTACACCCTTGATTCGGGTGACATTGATGGGAGCCTTTAACAAACCTGGATCGTATCGGGTTAGCCCTCAAAGTTCTCTCTGGGAGTTAATTGAATTAGCAGAAGGACCAAAAGAAAACTGTGACCTCAATAGTATGAGAGTTGAACGTGGTGGTAAAGTAATTAATAAAAATTTATTAGCAAGCTTTGAAAAAGGATACTCACTGGAAGATATTAATATTAGATCCGGAGATCAGATTATTGCAAAGGCAAAAAGTAATTTTGGATTTCGGGAAATTATGAGTTATGCTTACATTTTTATGACTGCTGTTTCTCTATATGTTAACATCCGAAGTTTAAACTAAAAAGTTATATTACAGGGGTAAAATTTATGAAAGATATGGGTGACATGTTTTACGAAGAAGATTCTTTTGAAGATGACAGTATAGATATTAAAAGATATATACGAATTCTTTTAAATCGAAAATGGTTGGTCCTAATTATTGTGGCAGTTATTTCCATTCCATGGTTAATATATTTAAGGCATCTCCCGCCTTCCTATGAAGCATTTTGTATAATTCGATTTCGCAATTTAGAACTGGTCGATAGTGAAAATATGATTAGTAGAAGCAGAATTGACGAGCTTAAAAGTCGCTCTTTTGCTGAAAAGGTGGTGGCCCAACTCGGCTTAACTTTAAGTATAGAAAAAGATGATGTCAATGTTAAACGAAGTAATTTTTTTGAAGAATTCTTTACAACAACAAATCCTGTATCAGGAGATTATGTTTTCCAGTACCAAGATGATGGTGTCTATAAAATTTATCGCATTGTAGAAGACCGCGAAATATTAATTGATGAAGGAGCGCTAACACAACCAGTAATGAAGCTCCGTGATACAGATGCGGGTTTTACATTTAAATTATCCCCAGAATTTTCGAATCTTCCTAAAGAGATTACCTTCAAAATTGAGGAGTTTAGAAAATCGGTTGAATCTTTTAGAGAAAGAACCGATGTCTCAATAGCTGGTGATAACCTTCTAAAATTGACGATGACTGACCATGATCCTGTTCTAGTCGCTCAAATGGTTAACCGATTGGCAGAAATTTATGTAAATGAAAGTCGATCACTAAAGAAGAAAAGCGTTGAAGAAAAGAAGAATATTTTAACTAAAAGATTGGCATTTATTAAACAAGATCTGGATCGGTCGAAAGAAGATCTTCAAAAGTTTAAAAGTACCCATCTCATCAGTCTTGATACAGAAACCAGAACTCTTTTTGATGAAAAAAATAAAATCGAAGTTGAATTCAGAGAATCTGTGTCATCTCGCGAGGCATTACAAGAATTACTCAATAAAATTGATAGTTATAGCTCTTCTGAAGAACAACAAAATGATTTAAAATTTATTTATCGGCAACTTACAGTTTTGCCTACATTTGAAAAAAATCAAAAAATGGGTTTCCTCAAACAACAGTTAGCTGATATTGAAAAACGTTACGAAGATACAGTAAATATGTATACTGAAAATCATGAAAAGGCGATTCAGCTTGGACAAGATATCGTTGATATCCAATTGAAGATAAACAATGAGGCAAAACTACATTTAGAAAATTTAAGGAAAAAAATTGATAGATTATCAGGTAAAATAAATACCTTGGATTACAAATTAAAAACTCAATTGCCGGCTGATGAAATGAAATTAGCAGAATTGGAAGGAAAATACAAAAGCAATGAAGAACTCTATAATTCTGTGCAAGCTCAATTACAACTCGTTGAAATTACAGATGTTGCAGAGACAGAAGAAGTAGATATTTTAGATCCTGCCTTAGTGCCGGAGTATCCTGTTAGTCGCGATAAAAGGAAAAAGGCTACTATGGGTATTATATTTAGTTTTGTTTTGGGTATCGGAGTTGCTCTAGGGATTGAGTTTTTGGATAACAGCATTAAAACAGTTGACGATATTAAAAGATACCTCAAAATCGATGTAATTGGAACAATACCTAATATTGACTTTAAAGATATTCATGATTATCAGGATTCTGAAAAAATCAAACAGATTGATCAGCAACTGGTAACTTATGACTACTCACCAACTCCGATTGGAGAAGCCTATCGCTCGCTACGAACGAATTTAGTATTTTCCAAATCTACTGGTAGGATTCACTCGTTTGTCATTACGAGTACTGCCCCGGGAGATGGAAAATCATTTACTGCTGCCAATGTGGCGATTTCCATGGCTCAACATAAGAGCAATACTTTATTAATCGATGGAGATTTACGCCGAGGAGTTTTGCATAATACTTATGGAATACCAAAAGAACCGGGGTTAACTAATTATCTGACGAATATGGTCAGCTTCCAACATTTAGTCAATGAAACTCTCATCCCTAATCTTTCAATTATCAGTTGCGGTTCCTTATTGCCAAATCCTTCAGAGTTATTAGGCTCACATCAAATGCAGCGTTTCTTAGATGAAGCAAAGCGAAAGTTTGATATTGTCATCTTTGATAGTCCGCCACTAAATGCTGCAACCGATGCCATTGTTATTGGGACTCAAGTAGATGCTTGTGTTTTAGTGATTCGAGCTGGAGTTACTGATAGAAATTTGGCAAAACAAAAATTAGAGATGTTTAAAAATATTCCTGTCCGAATTTTAGGGGCTGTCTTGAATGGAACCACAGCAGAATTTGGCCATGATGGATATAGTTATTATCATTATTGATTTAGGATGAATTATGCTTTATTTAATAACAGGTGGAGCTGGTTTTATTGGTTCACATCTAATCGAACGACTATTAGAAGAAAACCATAAAGTTTGTTGTCTGGATAATTTTAACGATTATTATAATCCGACTATCAAATGGCGAAATTTAGAAAAAATTTCATATCACCCAAATTTTCAATTGATTCAAGGCGATATACTAGATGAGGCCTTATTGGATAAAATTTTTCAACTAAATGATTTTAATGGCATTGCTCATTTAGCAGCACGTGCAGGAGTACGCCCATCAGTGTTACAGCCCCAGTTATATCAAGAAGTCAATATTAGAGGGACTTTAAATCTCTTAGAAAAGGCAAAGCAGCATCATATTGCGAAATTTATTTTAGCTTCATCATCATCTGTTTATGGTAATAATAAAAAGGTACCCTTTTCAGAAAGTGATCCTGTTGATAATCCTATTTCTCCATATGCGGCTACCAAAAAAGCATGTGAATTATTGAGTTATACTTACAGCGCTTTGTATAATATTTCCGTGAGTTGTCTTAGATTCTTTACAGTTTACGGCGAGCGACAACGTCCTGATATGGCAATTCACAAATTTACAAAATTAATTTCCGCAGGTAAGGAAATTCCCATATATGGGGATGGAAAGATTAAACGGGATTTTACATACATTTCCGATATTATAGATGGTGTTGTAAACGCGATTGATCGTTGTCAAGGCTATAATATTTATAATCTTGGAGAATCACATGTTGTCCCTTTAATGGAATTAGTTAGTCTTATTGAAAGTCATCTCAAGAAAAAAGCAAAAATTAATTGGCTTCCCCCACAACCAGGTGATGTCACTATTACCTATGCCGATATTACAAAAGCGAGAAACGAATTAGATTATCAACCAAAAGTTGGCATAGAAGAGGGGATTAGTGCCTTTATTGAATGGTTTAAAAAGAATAGCAATGCTTAATTTAACATATCAAATTTAAACATTCGATAAAACTATTTGTTTAGATTTTATTTATGAAAATCTATATTATGATCGCAATATATTTGTTAAATTTTAAGATATTTTAGTCGAGGGAATCAATGGTAAAAGAGAAGGAAGCTTTAATTGCAAGAATTATGAAAATGCTGGATGCGATCGTAATTATTATTTCTTTTATATTATCTTATTTTATTGATTATTTTTTTCGATCATTATATGATTTTAATGAAATGGCTTATGCAATTTCTCCAACGTTCAACGGTTTATATTATTTTTCAAAAATGAACTGGCCATTAACAATTCTGATCGTTCCTATTTGGCTATCTCTTTTATCAACGCTTGGAGCTTACAGAGATTTCAGAACACGATGCTTCAAAAAAGAATTAATAATTATTGTAAAGGCTGGGTTGCTATCCATCATCGTACTTGGTTGTATATTTTTTATCCTTCAAATGAAATTTACCAGCCGTCTTTATTTTGGAATTTTTACAATTACTATTGGACTATGTTTAATTGTTGAAAAGCGATTAATATCTGCATTACTCGATCGGATGCATAAGCATGGCTTTAATCAAATTAATCTATTGATTGTTGGTACAGGTAGGCGCGCTCAGGAATTTATAAAGGTTGTTAAAGAAAATGCTAACTGGGGCTTAAGAATCGTTGGCTTGATTGATGATGAACATGGAATGTACGGTAAAGAAATTAAAGGTAATCGCGTATTAGGTAGAATACAAGACATTCCATTTATTTTACATCGAAAAGTCATTGATCGAGTTATTTTTGTCGTTCCCAGATTGTGGCTCCATCGCTTGGATGATGTTATTCTGGCATGTGAACGTGAAGGGATTGCCACTTCCATTTGTATGGACCTATATGATCTAAGAATTGCCAAAATGCGACAGACAAATTTCAATGGTTTTCCATTATTAGAGATCGAAACGGTTCATGCAAAAGAGTGGCATTTATTTTTAAAACGTACCATTGATATTGTGGTGTCTATCCTTTTAATGATACTGGTATCACCAATTTATTTGATTACAGCGATTGCAATCAAGTTAAGTTCTAAAGGTCCGATCTTTTTCAGTCAGGTACGATGTGGTGTCAATGGACGAAAATTTACACTTTACAAATTTAGATCAATGATTGTCGGTGCCGAGATGAAAAAGAAGTTGCTTGAAAAAATGAACGAAATGGATGGCCCTGTTTTTAAAATTAAACAAGATCCGCGAATAACAAAAGTAGGTCGTATTATCCGTAAATTAAGTATCGATGAGTTACCGCAATTAATTAATGTTTTGAAGGGAGATATGAGTGTTGTAGGACCACGTCCACCTCTGCCAGTTGAGGTAGAAATGTATCAATTATGGCAACGGAGACGTTTAAGTTTAAAGCCGGGAATTACCTGCGTGTGGCAAGTTAGCGGACGCAATAACGTTAATTTTGATCGATGGATGGAAATGGATCTCGAATATATTGATAACTGGTCGTTGTGGTTGGATATTAAGATTTTAATCAAAACATTTTTTGTTGTCCTCACTGGATATGGTGCAAGTTAGTAAATTTAGATAGACGGGAATGTGATATGGCTGTGGATTGAGAATCCGTACCATAATAGACTTGCCGATAGATATGGAACGGAATATCTTTTCTATAATTTCCTTTTCGATATTCATTCCACCAACATCAACCCCAAAATAAAATAATTATAGTTTAACTAAAGAATTTACAAATAACGATTTTGTAGCATGGGCTTAAGCAATGAAGATTCTAATGATCGCACCACAACCGTTTTTTCAGCCAAGAGGAACACCGATCAGTGTTCTGCATCGATTAAATACGCTTTCAAAATTGGGGCATGAGATTGATCTGGTTACATATCACATGGGGCAAACAATACCGTTTGAAAATGTGACTTATCATCGAATTCCGAATATACCATTTATTAAGGAAATCAAAGTCGGCCCATCAAAAAGGAAAATCATTGTAGATTCTTTTGTAATTTTCAAAGTGTTAAAGCTTTTGATTAAGAATAAATATAATGTCATCCATTCCCATGAGGAAGCAGGATTTTTCGGCTCGTGGTTTGCGGATTTATTCGATGTTATGCATCTGTATGATATGCATTCATCACTGCCACAACAATTAACAAACTTTAAATTTACTAAGCTAAAAATACTAATAAGACTGTTTGAAAAATTAGAACGAAGAACAATTGAAAGTTCTGACGCCTTGATTACGATCTGTCCAGAATTGTATAATCATGTCTATGAGTTGTATCCTGATAAAAAACAAGTGCTCATCGAAAATGTTGTCGACAATAGTGATGTCTTCAACAACTTGAATATGAAAGATTTAAATCTGAGAGAAAAATATAAACTCAATTCCAATTTGATTATTTTGTATGCAGGGACTTTCGAACCATATCAGGGATTGGATTTATTGATTGAATCCAGTAAAGAAGTGTTATCGAAAGCGAAGAATGTGACATTCACTCTAGTGGGGGGCAATCCTGAGCAGGTGGAACACTATCGTCAACAAGTCAAGAAAAATAATCTGAACGATTATTTTGTATTCACAGGGCAAGTGCCGCCTGAAATGGTTCCGCAGTTTATTGAAATTGCCGATATTTTAGTGACACCGAGAATCGAAGGAAACAATACACCTTTAAAGATTTACTCTTATCTCCGCTCGGGAAAGCCGATCGTGGCGACAAAACACATCACCCACACCCAGGTATTAAATGATCGGGTTGCAGTATTGACGGAATGCAATGCGAAATCTTTCGCCGAAGGATTACTAAAAGTCATTCAGGATGAAAATTTAAAAATGGAAATCTCAAAAAATGCTAAAATTTTGGCTGAAGAAAAATATAGTTATAACGTCTATCTGCAAAAGACACGAAATATTTATGACTTTTTAGAACAAAAGAGAAAGCTCATCAAGGAGATCAAATAGATGTGCGGCATCAGTGGGATTGTTTATAGCGATAAAGAACAGGGTGTAGAGCAGAGTGCCCTGAAAAAGATGTGCGAGGTAATTATGCATCGCGGCCCAGATGATGATGGGATTTACATCAATCAAAATGTCGGTTTGGGAATGCGACGGTTGAGCATCATCGATCTGGCGACCGGGAAACAGCCGATTTCTAATGAAGATGAGACCGTTTGGGTGGTCTTTAATGGCGAAATCTATAATCATAAAGATTTACGGAGAGATTTAGAACAAGTTGGTCATAAATTTAAAACTCAGACAGATACCGAGGCTATTGTTCATGCTTATGAAGAATACGGTGAATCCTGTGTACAGAAATTTAATGGGATGTTTGCTTTTGCCATCTGGGATCATCGAAAAAATATACTGTTTCTTGCCCGTGATCGCATTGGGATCAAGCCTCTATACTACCTTTTTGATAAGAATCGATTAATATTCGGTTCGGAGATTAAATCAATTCTCCAGGCAGGCGACGTCCCAAAACGAATTGATTTACAGGCGCTCGATCATTTTCTCACATTCGAATTCATTCCTGCTCCACTCAGTATCTTTCAAGATATTAAAAAATTACCACCAGGACATACCTTGAAGTTACGTAATAATGAAATTTGGGTCCGTAGCTACTGGGAGGTTGAGCTAAAATCAAATGTTGCTGGTCAAGCAGCGATCAAGCAGAATTTAAGAGATTTACTCCAGGAAGCCGTAAAAATTCGGTTGATGAGCGACGTGCCCTTAGGGGCTTTTTTGAGCGGTGGTATCGATTCCAGTACTATCGTCGCACTCATGGCACAGGTGATGAATAAGCCAGTTAAGACCTTTTCTATCGGTTTTGAAGATTCAACTTACAACGAGTTAAAGTATGCTCGACACATTGCTGAGAAATTTAAAACGGATCATCATGAATTTATTATTAAGCCAGATGCCGTTGAGTTAGCAGATAATCTGCTCGGATTTCTTGATGAACCGTTTGGTGATTTTTCTATATTTCCTACATATCTCGTGTCTAAAATGGCACGAGAATATGTAACAGTTGCTCTTTCTGGTGATGGTGGCGATGAGTTGTTTGCAGGATATGATACCTACATTGCAGATCAAATCGCAAAAAAATATTATACCCTTTTACCCGGACCTTTGCACAATGGTCTTTTAACTCGATTATTCGATCTCATACCTCCCTCCTCCAAGAAAAAGGGGCTGATTAATCGAACCAAACGCTTTGTTGAAGGAATGAAACTACCTGAAGATCTTCATCATATGCGCTGGATGATTTTTTTACAGAAATTAGAAAAAGACCTGCTCTATAATGAAGATATGAAAAGTGGGATATTGGAAAAAGATACTTTTAAATTTATTCGAAGTTATTTTGCCAATGTCGCTTATAATCATTCTGATGATATCAACAAACAAATGTATGTTGATTTGAAAATGTATTTAGTCGATAACATTTTAGTCAAGGTTGATCGAATGAGTATGGCCACATCTTTAGAAGCGAGGGTGCCGTTTCTTGACCATCGTTTCGTCGAATTTGCAGCAACCATTCCTGGTGAATACAAAATGCAAGGACGAAAGACCAAGGTGATACTAAAGCAAGCTATGGAAGATTTACTTCCCAAAGAGATTTTATATCGCGGCAAAGAAGGCTTTAGTATTCCAATTAAAAATTGGTTAAAAAAGGAACTCAAGCCGCTTATGATGGATACGCTTGCTCCTGAGAAAATTGAAAGAGAAGGTTTTTTTAATCCAGAATATGTAGACAAATTAAAAAAACAACATCTGGCAGGATTTCATAATCATAGCCATAGATTATGGGCTTTGATGATTTTTGGTAGGTGGTATGATATCTATATGAAATGAACTCATATAACTGTTTTTTGCAGATTAGTGCAAATAATCAATTAAGGAGGATGTTTTAAATTATCGAAGGGGGAAGGAATAGTATTTCTATTTTGGGTAATAGAAGACGTCTAACTCTATTCAGGCGTTGTTACAAAGATTTTATAATAAAAATATCAGCAAAAATATCTAATTGTCGATAAGTTTAATGTTCTATTGTTCTTATTTATGATTAGAAATTCATTCATCAAATGAAACATTATTATTAATATCAAGAATTTTTTTACAATTTCACATTATAATAAAAAAGATTCATAGAAAAATAATTTTGTGAAGATGGAATTAGATATGAAACGAGATCTAGAAAAGTTGAGCCGAGATGAATATGATGTGATTATTATTGGTGCAGGAATTTATGGTGTTACGACTGCTTGGGACGCAGCTTTGAGAGGTTTAAAGGTTGCACTTATTGATAAAGGTGATTTTGGAAGTGCAACTTCTTCAAATAGCTTAAAAATTATTCATGGAGGCTTACGTTATTTGCAGCATTTGGATATAAAGCGAATGCGTGAATCTATTCATGAAAGAATTGTATTGATGCATATTGCACCACACTTCGTGTACCCGATACAAGTCGTCATGCCGACTTACAGTTACAAACTCAAAAGTCGTCCAGCAATGTTCGCTGCATTATTGGCAAACGATATTGTTGGTTTTGATCGAAATCAATTGAGTGATCCCCATAAATACATGCCAAGAGGTTATACAATTTCTAAAGACAAAGTCCAAGATTATATTCCTGGCTATGAAAAATATAACCTGAATGGTGGCGCAATTTGGTATGACTGCCAATGCTATAATACCGAGAGATTGCTTCTTTCATTTGTGATCTCCGCAGCAAATATCGGTGCTGATGTAGCGAATTATGTGAAGGCAATTGGATTTATAAAGGAAGGTGATCGAGTAACTGGTATTAAAGTTCAGGACATATTAACAGCTGAAGAATTTGGTATTCGTTCGCGTATTGTTGTTAACAATGGCGGTCCTTGGGTGGATAAGGTCTTAGAAAATTTAAATAGTAAATTGCCTAGACAAAATTTCCAATTATCCACCGCAATGAACATCGTGGTCAATCGTAAACTTTTGGATAACAATGCTGCTGGATTATCTGGACCTTATACATATGTTCGGGAAGATGGTTCTGTTTATCAAGCCTTCCGCATGTTGTTTTTTGCGCCTTGGCGTGATTACACTATCATCGGGACCAATCATTTAGTTTATAAAGGTAAATCACAGGATAATTATAAAGTCACTGAAGAAGAGATTCAAGACTTTTTATCGGCTGTAAATCAGGCATATCCTAAGGCAAATATTAAACGTGAGGAGATCACATTTTTCTACGGCGGTTTTCTTCCAATGGTAGCTCAAAATCCGAATACTGGCGAAGTTATTTTAGAAAAACATTACAAAATCTATGACCACAGTGAAAGTGACCATATTGATGGTTTAATTACTGTTGTCGGCGTTAAATATACTACTGCCCGAGATGTTGCTCGAAAAACAATTGATCTAGTTTTTAACAAATTGAATCGTATCGCTCCTCATTGTATAACAGAAAAAACACCGCTCTATGGTGGTAGTATTGAAAGATTTGAAGATTTTATGAATGACGTAATCAATGACCAAACGCATAATTTGAGTTCCTCGGTCATGCGTCATTTGGGTTATAATTATGGTTCAGCTTACCACGATATTCTTGAATATGAAAAAGAAGATCCTAAATTGCTTGAAACAATGCCCAATTCTAGCGAAGTGCTGAAGGCAGAGATCATCCACGGCATTCGTAAAGAAATGGCACAAAAGCTGTCGGATGTCATATTAAGACGAACCGATTTAGGCTCTGCCGGTCATCCTGGGGAAAGAACTCTTGAAGAAGCTGCCAATATTATGGCAAAAGAATTGAGTTGGAATGAATCGAAAATTAAGGAAGAAATTGAAGAGGTGAATAATATTTACATTCCAGGTTGATGAGATAAAGATCATTCTGGATTTCACTATTCAGGATGTTGGTAAGTCAGAGATTGGGTGTGATGTGAATAGATTAATGGTTATCATGAATAGTAAGGTATTAATATGAGCAAAAAAGTATTAGTTACAGGTGCGTCGGGATTTACAGGTGGTTATCTTGCTGAGGAATTAATGAATCGAGGTTATTCTGTACGTGCTTTATCATTACCAGATCAAAATACAGAAAAGCTAGAAAAGTTAGGGATAGAAGTTGTCATTGGTGATTTGACGAAAAAAGATACATTACTCCTAGCTGTTGAAGGCATCGATACGGTTTACCATATTGCAGCGATTTTTAGAGAACAAAATGTACCAAGACACTATTTTTTTGACGTTAATGTAGAAGGGACAAAGAATCTATTAGAAGCATCTCAAGATGCAGGAGTACGTCGATTTGTGCATTGCAGTACGGTTGGTGTCCAAGGCGAAATCAAAAGTCCACCTGCTGATGAAACAGCACCTTACAATCCTGGTGATGTTTATCAACAATCTAAAGTCGAAGGAGAGAAATTAGCATTACAATTTTTTAACGAAAATGACATTGAAGGGATTGTTTTTCGACCTGTTGGAATTTATGGTCCAGGAGATATGCGTTTCTTAAAGATATTTAAGTATGTCTCTAATGGAAAGTTTGTGATGATAGGCAAAGGAAGTGTATTATATCATTTAACTTATGTGACGGATTTAGTTGATGGTATTATTTTATGTGGAGAAAAAGATGAGGCGGTTGGCGAAATATTTACACTTGGAGGGAATGAATATTTACCATTGAACGAATTTGTCCAGCTTTTAGCCGGAGTGCTTGGAGTGCCTGTGCCGAAAAGAAAGATACCAGTTTGGCCAGTTTGGTTAGGTGGCTTATTATGTGAAATTGCTTGTTATCCTATCAGAATTCAACCGCCCATTTTTCGGCGTCGCGTTGATTTTTTTATCAAAGATCGGGCTTTTGATATTTCGAAAGCGAAGCGTATGTTAGGATATCGCCCCAAAATTTCTTTGCGAGAAGGATTAGAAAAAACAGCCGCATGGTATCGTGAAAATGGTTATCTTAACTAAAAAAGAGAAAAATAATGGAAATTTATAGAATTGAAGATGTAAAATCTATAGCTGAAATAGCTCCCAAGTCCCAGAAAAAAGATTTTAAGAACATCTTATTGACAGCTACGAAAGCGATAATTAGCACCGTGCTAATTTATTACATACTTCGCAAAACAAATTTAAATGAAATATGGATATCCATAAAATCGGCAAACCTTTATCTTTTGTTACTGTCTTTTTCTCTGCACGCTGTTGGCTATTATGCGAGTGCCTATCGCTGGCGTATATTATCTGCGACACAAGATATGAATTTCTCTGTATCATACCTGGTTCAGTCTTATGCTGTGGCAATGTTTTTTAACAATGTATTACCTTCTACTATCGGTGGTGATGCGATTCGGGCTTATGATTCATGGCGAAAAGGTTATTCTAAATTGAAATCGATCGCTACTGTCGGCGTTGAACGATTTATTGGTATGTTCGCATTGTTAGTATTTGCTACCATTGCCTTAGCTCTGACTGGTGAAGTGAATCGACAAGTACCTTATATATGGTTGTGGGTGGTTATCATATTTCTATTAATGCTTATTATCATTCAAGGCATTTTTATACATGAAGGAAAAGCGAAGAGATTATCAAAAATAATTGATTTACCAGGTTTTAAGATTTTTAGAAAACAGATAAAAAAGTTTGCTGATGCTTTTGTGAATTTTAAAGGACAAAATAAGGCATTGATCTATTCATTAGCACTTTCATTGCTTTTACAGATAAACGTAATTTTTCATTATTTCCTTATTTCTGAAGCTTTGGGACTTGGCATCCCGTTTATCAAATTTTGGATTATTATTCCCCTTGCCTTATTTATACAAATGATTCCGATATCGATCAATGCAATTGGTATTCGAGAAAATTTATACGTATTTTTTTTCAACATTTATGGCGCTCCGGTTGCCTCAGCCGTTGCTTTTTCGTGGATCGCATACGGTATGATTTTATTTTTAGGAATCGTGGGTGGAATTATTTACGTTTTGAGAAAATAATTGAATTTATTTGAGGGAAAAGATATGCCAAACGAAAATACAGCTACACAAAAAGAGATACTAGATACTCAAAAGGAACTCATTGATGCTAAAAAGTCTAAGATGCAAAAATATCAAGAGCTCATTGTGGGTGAAAAAGGTTTATGGATAATGATAAAATATGAATTAATCATTACACTTTTTAGTGGGATTCCGGGTGCCTTAGGAATTTTGTTAAGAAGTAAGCTTTATCCTATCTTTTTCGGCCAGGTGGGGCGTAATGTAGTTTTTGGTACTAACATTGCTATTAGACATCCACATAAAATTCGTATTGGTGATAATGTTGTTATAGATGATCATTGTGTGCTGGACGCCAAGGGTAGTGGAAATAAAGGAATTATCATTGGTAATGGGGTATTCATCGGGCGTAATACCATTCTTACTTGTCATGATGGTGATATTGTGCTAGAAGATAATGTAAATATCGGCTTCAACTGTGTTATTTCCTCATTGGGTTCAATCGTCATTAAAAAGAATCATCTCATGGCAGCGTTTTGTTATCTAGTTGGAGGAGACCATGTCGCAGATCGGGTAGATATACCAATTCTATACCAAGGCCGGACTGCGAAAGGTATTATGCTTGAAGAGAACATTTGGCTGGGAGCAGGCGTTGCTGTATTGGATGGATCGACCATCGGCAGAGATTCAATTATTGGTGCTCATGCGGTAGTTACAAATGAAATTCCATCGTACTCCATTGCTGTCGGTACCCCAGCAAAAGTAATACGTGATCGGCGAAATGATACGGAAGAATCAAAATAATAAAAATGATTGTATAAACTTACTAACAGGAAAACAATATGATAGCTGGTATTATTTATGCGAATCCTGAAATAAAAATATCTGATAGTCAGATCGAATCATTATTTGGTCAAAATTATATTGAAAATAATGAGATATGCGTAATAAAAAATAAAAATATAACTGTAGGTGTTACTTCTACTGGCGTAGAAACGATTGACGATGAGTCCGGTTTATGGCAGAATGAGCAAAAAGTTGAAGGAGCTGTATTTTTAGGAAATATATTTAATAAGAATGATTTAGTTTCTGAAATTAATGAAAATAATAACTTTTATTCATCAGCACATTTAATTAGCAAATATTACTCTCAAAAAAAGTTGGGTTGTTTTAATAAAATAAATGGCAATTTTATTATTGGAGTTTGGAATATAGAATTACAACAATTCATTTTGGCAAGAGACCATTTAGGAATTGAACCATTGTACTATTATTGGGATGGCAAAAAATTAATTTTTGCATCCTCCATAAAAGCGTTATTAAGACACGACGAAATCAAGGCTGAGATTAGTTATCAAGGCCTATGCAATTATTTATTGTTTAACTACAATCCAAGCACAGAGACAATTATATCTTACATTAATAAGTTGCGTCCTGGACATTACTTACAGTTGGAAAAGGGTAGGTTAAAAATTAATTGCTATTGGAATTTGTCGTTTGAAGTAGATTCCACTAAGAGTAAAGAACAATACATCGAAGAGCTATTACCACAAATGCGGGATTCTGTTCAAATCCGAATTGAAAATGGGAAAAACAGCCATGGTGCATTCTTGAGCGGCGGTATGGATTCAAGTTCGGTAGTTGGTCTTATGAGTCCGTCAATTAAAGGTTCAATTCATACATTTTCATTTCGATGTCGGGGAAAATCTTTTGACGAATCACATTATGCAAAGATTATTTCAGATCGATATAATACTCAGCATCATTTAGTTGAATTTTCTCCTGAGGAAGTTACATCTATTACTGAAATTGTGAACTACATGGAAGAACCATTTTGTGATATCGGCATAGAAATTGCAACTTATATACTGGGCAGGGAAGCAGAAGGGAAAACCAGTTATGTATTATCGGGAGATGGTGGCGACGAGTTGTTTGCAGGACATCCTGTGTATCAAGCCGATACAATTGCACAAAAATTTGAAAAGCTACCTGAGGTGTTACAAAAAACAATCATAAATATATCTAAATTATTTCCGGATACAAAAAAGAAGAAGAGTTTACTAGTTAAAGCGAAACGTTTTGCCTATAGTTATAATTTTCCCCCTGAATTGTACAGCAATCGCTGGCGTATTTATTACACCGATAAAGAACTTTCCCGATTAATTCGATCTGATACACTCGCTGAATTAAAACAATACAACCCACTGGAAGAGATAGTATCTATCTACCAGCAAGCTAATGGAAATGATTACTTAAGCAGGTCTTTATACGGTGATTACAATACAGTAGTTGGGTTTTATCTGAGAAGAATGCAATTACTTCGCGCTTTTAGAATAGAAGGTAGATTTCCCATGCTTGATCCTCGACTGGTCGAATATGCAGCAACGATTCCGTCAGATTTGAAATTAAAAGGATCGGAAACAAAATATATTCTTCACAAGACCATGGTGGGAATATTACCTGACGAAATTATTTATCGAAAAGATAAATTAGGGCATAGCGTACCCATGAAAAATTGGTTGAGAGATATACCAGTAGTAAAAGATTTTCTCTCAGATATTTTATCAGAAAATATAATTAAAAAGAGAGGATATTTTAATAACAATTATATTCAAAATTTATTGAATGACCATTTAAAAGGTAAACAAAATAATTCCCACCGCCTATGGGCATTATTAGTACTTGAACTTTGGCTGAAAAAAAATGTTGATCGATGAGTATGGCATCACCGATAGGACATTCTTTATGTGGCTATGCTATACATTCTGCGATAAAGAAAAAAATAAATTGGAAAGAGTTAATAGGATTTATCGTAATTACTAATTTAGCAGATATAGATTATCTGTTTGGATTTTTGATTGGAGAACCGAATAAATATCATCACCAGTTTGCGCACAGTTTTTTTATTTCGTTAATCATAGCGGTATGTTTTGCAGTTTATTATAAATTTAAACGTTGCCAACAAACGTTAAAAAATTTTGGGATAGTCTTTTTATTGTACGGTTCACATATTATTGTTGATTATTTTACTCGCGATACATCACCGTCTTACGGAGAACAAATATTATGGCCATTTTCAAAGGATTATTTCATAAGCTCGATATCAATTTTTCGAGATATTCATAAAGCAGGTACTTCCAGTGAATTTTTCTTGAGTTTATGTTCATATCATAACTTATGGACTGTATTGATAGAAGTACTCATTTTTACTGCATTGATTATATTAGTTAAGTCATTAAGACATAGAATAATTGACAACAAATAAAAAAGCTGAAAATAGTATTAATGAACAACCGAAAAGTAGATATTTCGATAGTAATTCCTATTTATAATGAAGAAGCGAATGTATTTCTTCTTCATGAGTCTATAACGCGTGTCATGAAGCGAATTAACAAAAGTTATGAAATAATTTTTGTTGATGATGGCAGCTCTGATAATACTTTAAATTTGTTAAGGGAAATACAGCAAAACGATTATAATACACGTATTGTTAAATTTAGAAGAAATTTCGGACAATCCGCTGCCATGGCGGCTGGTTTTGAATTAGCAATTGGTGACAGTATAATTGCTATGGATGGAGATCTTCAAAATGATCCTGAAGATATTCCGAAGTTATTGGATAAATTAGCAGAAGGATATGATGTTGTGAGTGGCTGGAGGAAAAACCGCAAAGATAAATTGTGGATCCGTAAAGTTCCTTCAAAAATAGCCAATAAATTAATTTGTTCTGTAACAAAAGTTTATCTTCACGATACGGGTTGTTCGCTAAAAGCTTTCAGAAAAGAAATCATTAAAAGAATTAATCTCTATGGTGAATTGCATCGATTTATTCCTGTGTTAGCAAAAATTGAAGGTGCAAAAATTGCTGAAATCGTCGTAAATCACTATCCAAGAAAATTTGGACAATCTAAATATAACCTGACACGAACATTTCGAGTTCTTATGGATTTAACATCTCTAAATTTGTTTCTAAAATATCTTAAAAATCCTTTACATTTTTTTAGCACCTTAGCTTTTTATTCTTTTCTTATTCCAGGAGTAACAGGATTTTGGGCAATAGTGGATTTGATTAAGGATGATTTTGAAATTGCAGATGTTAATATATTACTTGCTCTCTTATTTCTTTTAAGTGTTACCCTATTTCAATTTTTATTCTTTGGTTTAATTGCGGTGTTAATTGTATATACAGGTAAGAAAAAAGTAATCTATTTTGTGGAATTCTAATTGAGCGGAAAAATAAGATGAATTTACAAAGTACTGCTACTAAAATGAATGTTGAGAAAGAACTAATAGAGAGTATTCCTGTTTCTAAATCCAAGATCTCAATTATTGTTACTCTAAAGAATCATGAAAATGATATTGAAGAGTTATATGAGTCACTAATAAATTTTTTGGAAAGAAATGAAAGACAATTTCAAATACTATTTGTGGATGACGGAAGTATCGACAAGACTTATGATAAGTTAGTAAAGATTACAGAACGTGATTTGCGAGTAAAATTGATTCGATTGCGCTCAAGTTTTGGGGAGGCAAGTGCTTTTGATGCAGGTATAAAACATTCCTTTGGGGATATAATAATATATTTTACTGCAAGAGTCCGTATTAAATCCCAGGACTTATCAAAACTTATTTCCAAACTTGAGGATGGGAACGATTTAGTAATTGGCTGGCGATATCCGAGAAGAGATGCTAAATTGAATCAAATAATATCTAAAGTTTTTAATTCCATAACTAGGAAATTATCCAAACTTAATTTGCATGATATTAATAGTGGTGTGTTAGTGACTAAAAGAGAAGTATTAGAAAACATTAATGTTTATGGAGATCTCAATAATTTCATACCAATATTGGCGGCTCGGCAAGGTTATAAGGTTACAGAAGAAAAGATAGAACAATTACGGGGTGAATTCAGAAAGTCCAAATATTTTAAGGAATATCTCAAGCGTATCCTCGATATAATCACTGTTTTATTTTTAACAAATTACTCTAAAAAACCAATTCATTGTTTGGGATTTTTTGGTGCAATTTTTACACTTTTTGGAGCAGCAATAGAAATTTATCTTTTTATCTACCGAATATTAGCTCTGGGACCAATTGCAGGACGTCCGTTGCTTCTTCTTGGTGCGTTGTTTTTAGTTATTGGGATTCAGCTAATTTCAATCGGCTTACTAGGCGAGATGATAATATTTACCCATGCAAAGGATATTAAAGAATATAACATTGAAGAAATTATTGAATGGTAGATTTGTGGGGGGCAGGTGCTTAAAGGAGAAGATCGATGAAAATTACAGTCATGATTCCCACTTTAAATGAAGAGAAATCTATCTCAAAGGTGATTAATGATTTCAAGAACGAACTCCCCAATGCTCAAATTATCGTGTATGACAATGGGTCCACGGACAATACAGTCAAATTAGCTCGTGAGGAAGGTGCTATGGTTTTATTTCAGAAGAAACGAGGTAAAGGAAATGTCGTCCGGGCTATGTTTAATAATATTGAATCCGACATCTACATTATGGTAGATGGAGATGATACTTATTCAGGTGATAATGTTAAAGAACTTATTAAATCTGTTCAAAATGGAGAAGCAGATATGGTTGTCGGAGCTAGGTTAAACTATGAAGAGAAATCTTTTTCTCTTTCTCACAAATTTGGCAACAAACTGCTCACGATGATTATTAATAAAACGTTTAATACTAATTTAAAAGATGTCCTTTCTGGTTATCGGATAATGAGTCGTGAATTTGTAAAAGAGATGGTATTGCTATCTAGTGGATTTGAAGTGGAGTCCGAATTGACAATTAGAAGTCTACAGGAAGGATATCGCGTAAAGGAAATTCCGATATTTTATAAAGCTCGAAAAGAAGGTTCAAAGTCTAAACTCAAAACCATAAATGATGGTTGGAATATTTTGTATACCATTATCACATTATTCCGCGATTATAATCCTATAAAATTCTTTTCCATTTTTTCATTATTCTTTTTATCAATTGGTTTAGCGTTTGGCATTAAGATAGTCATCGAATATTTTATGACGGGTTTACTTTGGCATGTTGGAACTACAATCCTTACAGCATTGATGATCATACTAAGTACAATTATTTTTATGATGGGGCTTTTGTTAAGCTCTGTGAATAACAAATGGAAGATTACACAAGAGATGATAAAAAAATATATGAATCATACCATGAATTAAGAATTTATTTAATAAAGATATAATCAGTTAGAATAAGGTACATGTAAATGAAAGATGAAGCGTCGAGAACGATATACAACAAAGATGAATTACCTTTTATATCTGTTATTGTCCCCATGCATAACGAAGGAAAAGTCATAGACAAAAAGTTGAAGAATTGCCTGGAACTGGATTATCCAAATAATAAATGGGAAATCATAGTTGCTGATGATTTTTCGACAGATGATGGATGTTCTATTGTGCAGAAATATGTCGATAAATACGACAGGATTTCCCTCGTAAAAAATCAGTATGAACGAGGAAAAGTGGGGGGACTCAAAACTTCATTTAACGCAGCCAAGGGTGATATGATAGTCCTTACAGATTCTGATGTTGTACTGGAAAAAGATGCACTTTATAAATGTGCTCATCATCTTATGCCAGAGGATGTCGGAGCAGTTTGTGGCATACATTCTTCATACAAAAAAAAGGATGAAAGTTTATTTATCTATGAGTATGTATATCGAAAAATATACACCAAGCTTAGGTTATGGGAATCCAGTCTGGACTCAGCACCGGTTTTTCATGGACAGTTTATGGCATTCAAAAAAGAGTTTACAAAGATATTTCTAAATGAAAACACATTTGCAGAGGATACGGATTTCGCAATTAAGATTCGGAAAGAGGGATTTAAGACTAAATACATGGCTGACTCTACATTCTATGAAATTCCTCCTGCGGATTTTGATAATTTCCAGAAACAAAAAATTCGTAGAGGAATAGGATTAGTACAAATATTCTGGAGTCACAGAAAGTTACTTTTTAATCCTCGCTATGGATTATTTGGTCTACTGGTCTTTCCTTTAGAGTTTTTATTGAACGCTATGCAGCCTTTTATAGCTATATTCGGTTACTTTTTATTAGTTTTTATTTTTTTCAAGATTCATCCCCTTATTGGGACTCTATTTATTGGATTAACAATTTTAGTGGCGAAGACCAAATTACTTAAAACGTATTTGTTCATGAATAAAGTTTTATTAGTATCTATTGTAAATATTTGTCGAGGTAAATTGAGCCCTGCCTGGAATAGTAAACGATAATGTTGGTTATGGGACGGAAGTTATGAAAATAGCCTTAATGGGTATTAGAGGTATTCCGGCTAATTATGGTGGATTTGAAACCTTTGCTGAAGAATTAGCTCCGCGATTAGTTTCTCGGGGGCATGATGTTACTGTTTATGGAAGGTCGAATATCATTAAATATAAGGACAAATTTTATAAGGGTGTAAAAATCATAATCCTACCCACTCTTAGCCATAAATATTTTGATACCATTATTCATACTGGAATATGTGCATTACATAGTTTAGTCAAAAGATATGATGTCATTTTAATATGTAATAGTGTTAACAGTATATTTTCATGGTTGCCAAGAGTTACTGGTCAAAAGGTTGCTTTGAATGTAGATGGCTTAGAATGGCAAAGAAAAAAATGGAACAAGCTAGGGCAAAACTTCTATAGATTTTCTGAATGCTTAGCTACCTTTCTTCCTAATACCATTGTCACAGATTCAAAACATATTCAGCAATATTATCAAAAAAAATTTGGTAAAGATTCCAGTTTTATTCCCTATGGTGGACCAACTGAAAAGGTTCCGACAGATGGTATTTTAAAAAAATATAACCTGAAAAAAGAAAGTTATGTACTTTATGTTAGTAGATTAGAACCGGAAAACAATGCCCATTTGGTAGTTAACGCTTTTGAAAAAGTGAAAACATCTCTTAATTTAGTTGTTGTGGGTGATGCTCCTTATAATACAGATTATATCAAAGAATTAAAGAGGACGCAAGATCCAAGAATCATTTTTACAGGCTATATATTCGGGCAAGGATACAAAGAACTTCAGTCAAATGCTTATTTTTATGTTCAGGCTACTGAAGTAGGAGGTACTCATCCAGCACTTTTAGAAGGGATGGGATTTGGTAATTGCGTTTTAGCCAATGATGTGCCTGAGCATCGTGAGGTGCTTTCCGACTCCGGGCTATATTTTAATACAAAAAAGCCCGAAGATTTAAAAGACAAAATGCAATTTTTATTAGATAACCCAAAGGTTGTAAAGGAATATCAAAAAAAGGCGGCTAAGATAATTAAAGATAATTACACCTGGGATAAAATAACTGAGGGTTATGAAACTCTATTTTGTCGCATGTTAAAATTTCGTTCATCCAGTCAATGAAAAATTAATAAAAAAAGCGAGCAATTCGTACTTGAACCAAAAACGATACACCCTGATTGTATGAAGGACATCGGGTGTGTTTAAATCTATGAAAATAAGGCAGAATTGAAATCCGCTTCGTATAGGCGTATTCGTTCCAATCAACAATTAGGGTTTTTGTTCAGAGATTAATTAGTGCCTGAACGAGAACTTATTAAATTTAAGAATTCATTGTGAAGCGTTAACGAAGTAATACCTCTAAAATCATGAGATTGCTTCGTCACTACGCTCCTTCTAAGAGACTCTCGTTATCAGAGTCAGAAGACTTTCCGTAAACGCTGTCATTCTGAATGGAGCAGAGCGGAGTGAAGAATCCCTTGCATTGTCGGCAAGAGATGCTTCGCTGCGCTCAGCATGAAATCATTGTCGTTTCTTTCAGTTATAACGATGATTATCGTAAGGAACTCGCAATGACTGAATACTGTTATATTTTAACCTTTAATGAGTATAGATTAGTTAAACAGATAATACAAAATCGAATGTTTGAATAATGCCAAAGAGATTAAGCTTAGTTATAGGAATTTTAGTTTTATTTGTAATTATAGGAACCAGTCTTCGAATAGCAAACTTAGGAGTGCCAAGTTTCTGGATTGATGAATTAAATCATTTTTACGCTGGCAAGTACCTATTGGAAGGAAAGGGGCCATTGCTGCCATCAGGTTGGCCGTATACTCAGGCACTTCCTTACACATATTGTGTTGCTTTATCGATGAAAATCTTTGGTGAAGGCGAGTTTGCCTGCCGATTTCCCAGTGCGCTTTTCGGAATTCTTGCCATTCCACTCATCTTTTGGATAGGATATAAGCTTTTCAATATAAAAGTTGGGTTAATTTCTGCTCTTTTCATTACTTTTTTTCCTTTTGAGATTGGATGGTCCAGAGTGTCCAGAATGTACACTATGTTCCAATTTTTTTTCCTATTGGGATTTTATATTTTCTATTTCGGTTATGAAAAAAATGAGAAAATGGGACAAAGGGAAATTAAAAACACCAATAGTAAAAGTCCCCGACTTAAAATAAAAGATTATATTTCTGAATGGGGAATAAACTGGCAATGGCTTTTACTTTCAGGTGTCGTTCTCCTGTTTTCATTATATATCCATCGCTTAACAGCCCTTTTTCTAATCAGTTTAATATGTTATTGGGGCGTAATGACATGTTTTTCTGTTCTTCAAAATGGATTTGGAGATGGTTTAAAGTCAAAATATTTTGGGTTCTTTTTCGTTTTTATCCTCGTATGTACGACAATTTGGCTAGGATCACCAGCTTTACGTAATAAAGTATTAGAGCTTTCACAATTTCATCCTTTTTGGGCCCAACACGGTGGTGCAGGAGATAAATTTACCTATCTGGATTTTTTAATTTCCAATATTAGGTTTCCGTTAGGCGCTCTATTACTCATTGGAGCTATTCAAGCAGTACTGAGGTTGAATCGTGTCGGATTTTATACTTTAATAAGCTGTGGAGTTCCCTTTGTTCTCCACTCCTTGTTCTTTAAGACTAAAGTAGATCGATACATTTTCAATATATTTCCGCTTTTTCTCATTATTGCTTCTTATGGATTAACCAATTTAATCGATGTAGAGATAGAGGCGGCTAAGCGAACTTTTAGGAATTACACTAAACTTAAGGGATTGATTTCTAAAGGCAAATTAAATATTGTGATTATACTTATAACATTTTCTTGGTTACCCTTTTCCCGCTGGTTTTACAATTCCTTTGAAATTCCCGGTATTCGATCTGGGCCGAACCATTTAGGAGGATTGTACACCAACGGCGCTGTAACCCATGAGGATTGGAGAGAAGCTTGCGAATACGTTAAAAAATATTTAGAATCGAACGATATCGTCATTACTTCGCAGACACTAAATACACTTTATTATTTGGGAAAAGTTGATTTCTGTATCTATGGTGGTGATTTAGGAACCATGCATGAAGTCGAGAGGAGCAGAGATTATGAACTTGAACCTTATGCTAATATCCCTGTCCTTAAAGATGCAAATAACTTGAACAAAATAACAACAGAGAATCGGCGAGGCTGGATTATCGTTGATTTTTTCCGATTTGAGGGACAGGTGCCAGAAGAGATAGTAAATTTTATACAAGAAAGACTAGTTAAACATAGCACCAAAGCAAACACAACAGTATTTGTTTACAGTTGGAATGGGGATCAAAGTTTATCGCAATTGAGCCAGAAATTTGACTAGTACATAGACTATAAATACCCTTATCCATTGTTGAATTTCTAATATGTAATTTCTTTTATAAATGAGTTTGTACTATTACCGAAAATAATAGGAACTATTCATTGTAAATTGGATGATTATGTAGAAACAATTTCAAAATGGTATGAATATTGCAAAGAATATAAGGTTCAAAAAAGAAGAGATAATCGAATGCAGTATTTAAAATAGGATAAGGATTTATGATCAAATAGGTGGAGTATGATAATTGAAGAGTTAAGTAATCAATTTGGTAAAACAAAAAATCTAATCTATTTTTTATTAGTTATCTTCTGTATCTCAATACTTATCATTAGCTTGAATTCTTCTGCTGCTAATGCACAAAGTGTAAATCTTACTATTGATGCCAATATTCAGTACCAAACTATTGAGGGTTTTGGGGGATTTGTTGATGGTTCAGCGTTTGATAGAACAGGTGGTCATGATACTACCCCACTCTGGGATATGTTGGTTAACGACCTTGGCATTTCAATTGTCCGAATTGGATTCCCTTCCGGCATTGAAGAAGTGAATGACAATGATGATCCTTTTAATACGAATTGGAGCGCTTTCAATCCTTATAATCCTCGTCGAGATGCAGATGGTAGGATAGAAGGAGAATCTGTGCATGATATCAAAGCACTTCAAAAACTTCGGGAGGCAGGTATAGATAAGTTTTTTATGTGCGCCTGGACTTATCCACCTTGGCTTTGTACTTCAGGCTATTATAATGGAAAGGTCATTCCAGAAAAAGCCGATGAGTTGGGAGTAAAAATATATAAGGAACAGTTTAATATTCCGATAACTCACGTTAGTATATACAATGAACCAAATATATTTTGGGTGACGAATGGAAGGGAGGTAAGTGATCTAGTAATAGCTGTAAAATCAAGACTTAAACAGGAAGGGATGGATACCAAGGTTGTTGCAGCTGAATATAGCGGTGTGGGAGCTAGCGATCTAGATGGTATTCCCTGGATTTATCCAGATGCTTATCAGTATTTGGATGTGTATGCTTATCATAATTATACCGAGCCCTGGTTTAGTGGGGGAGGGATTTATGACGAAATTCGTGATTTTAATGCTCAAACCAGTATCTCCACTTGGCAAACTGAGGCATGTAACTACATCCTTGCAGGTGGTGACATGTCCAAAACAGATACCTATGAGGAAGGACTTTATACAGCAGTTCATATCCATAATGCACTGGTAGCAGGTAATAGCACAGCATGGTTGTGGTGGCTTCTTTATGCTCCTACTGGTGGAAACCCACGCGGCCAGGGCCAACGCCTAATAGAAGTGAACTGGTGGGATCTTAATCCCTCTCCATCTCCTAAATATTACGCTTTCAGGCAATTCTCTCGTTATATCCCTGTGGGTGCCAAAAGAATAGATGTGCAAGGAGTTGGTTGGCCAATTTTATGCTCGGCTTTCGTACATTCCAATAATATCTTTACTTTGTTGGCTGTAAACTTGGGACAAGACCAGGATATATCTTTTAAGCTGAATGGCGTAAACTTTTCCTCTTTAAATCGAATCCGCTTTTCGGATGGTGAAAAAAGTCAGGATATTGGAAGTATAACTGTCTCCGGACCAAATTTTTCTGATCGTCTAAAAGGATATTCGATTACTACATACACGACTCAATCCNNTACACGACTCAATCCATCAATCTTTTTGCGGACGATACGCCTCCTTCACCGCCAAGTGGTTTGTTAGCGCAAGTTGTTAATGAAAGTCAAATTAATTTGACCTGGAATGCGTCCAGTGATCCAGAGAGTAGGATAAGGGAATACAAAATATTTCGAGATGGGACACAGATTGGCACCACTTCGAACACTTCCTATTCAGATAGAGGTCTTTTTGAGAGTACCACCTATACCTACACTGTTATAGCTGTAAATGGATCAGGCCTGGAATCTGGTCATAGCCATCCGGTACAGGCTGCCACTCTTTCTGACACCATGCCACCAACAATTGTTCAAGTTAGTCTGTTAAGTTCAACCCAATTAAAAGTGGTTTTTTCTGAATTCGTGGAAGAAGCCTCAGCCGAAGATATTTCCAATTATTCAATAGATAATGGAATCCAGGTAACGGTGGCAGAGCTGAATACTGATCTTGTTACTGTTCATCTAACGACCACGGATCATACACCAGGGCCGAGCTATAGGATATACATTAGCAATGTAAGAGATAGGGCTTTGGTACCAAATGTCATAGCGATGAACACCTCAATGCCGTATATGTTCTCGATTTATGAGCAGCGCGTGAATAGCGGAGGAAACGTCTATACTGATGGGGCTAGCAGAGACTGGGCTGGAGATCAAGCCTATAGTTCTGGGGGCTGGGGCTATGTTGGTGGGCAGGACTTAGTTCGGTCAGGCCCGGTGGAGATAGCCAATACGACAGATGATGCGCTTTATCAGTCCGAGAGGTGGGGGTTAAGTGGTTATATATTTGATCTACCCAATGGAAATTATCGGGTAAGATTGCATTTTGCTGAAGTTTGGGAGGGAGCACAATCACCCGGACAAAGAATCTTTGATGTATGGATTGAGGGTGACAAAGTATTAGATAGTTTTGATATTTTTGCTGAGGTTGGGTATCAAGCGGCGGCCGTTCGTGAGTTTACAGTGGCGGTTACAGATGGTCAACTTAATATCGATTTCTCAGCTAGAATCAACTTTCCAAAGGTGTCGGCTATTGAGATTTTGGGTGATGGATGGGGAAATCTAGCAGATACAACTCCACCAGTACCACCAACAGGTGTGAGAGTAAGATAAAAAATAACATTGATTTTCAATAGATAAGAAAAGATAATAGAAATTCTAATAAAAAATAGGG
>JABAOH010129608.1_pt1 | contig 29011 bp, 27 predicted proteins | sample 7062181 | NCBI WGS metagenome assembly JABAOH01 (sample SAMN14538630, study PRJNA623070) | marine sediment metagenome | biome: marine biome [ENVO:00000428]; feature: marine pelagic biome [ENVO:01000023]; material: deep marine sediment [ENVO:00002113]; isolation source: pool of 5 deep marine...
TCCACGGCACCGACCTGGCCGAAAGATATCCTGTTCCTGACCGGGTTCTTCACCGCGCTTTGGCTGTTGTCCGCCCGGCTGTTTCGGAATGCGGCGAGGCCTTAGAAGGGCGATCCGCCCTCCTGGATTTCCCTGATCGCCGCGGCGAAGTCCGGCTGGCCGTCGATACGCGGCAAGTCGTTAAACGATTGATGCCAGGGCTGCTCCCGGCAGGTCCAGACATGCCCCTGCGGGTTCAGCACGCTCGTGTCATCCAGCGTGCCGGGTTTGAGTCGAATGATTTCTGGTGCCTCGGGGTTCTCGTGGTAGATACGGTTGCCGCAGGTCGGGCAGAACCAACAGCGAGTGATGTTGCCCGAATCGGCGGGTCGATCCCATTGCTTGAGGTCGCCTGACAGGATTTCGAGCCCTGTGCGATTGAGGATCATCGAGATGCTGAACGAACTCGTGGACAGCTTCTGGCAGTCCAGGCAATGACAACAGATCGTCGTCAGGGGCTGCTCGATAACCTGGTAAGTCACGTTGCCGCACTGGCAACTGCCCCTTGCGGGTAAAGTCAACGTCATTCTTCCTCTCCTTAGAGTTTGTCCCTTACCTGATGATAGAGGACGCCGAGCGCAACGAGCGGTTTCCGAAAGGTATGAGAGCCGGGGAAGCGGGTCGATTTGATGCCGGCGAAAATATCCAGGCGCTCGAGCGTGCCGGCTACTGCGTCGGCCATGAGCTCGCCGGCGAGGTGGGTCACGTTGACGCCATGGCCCGAGTAGCCCTGTGCGTAGAGGATATCTGGAGCAATACGGCCCAACCGGGGAACCCGGTGCAGCGGCACGCCAATCGTGCCGCCCCAGGCAAAGTCCACCTTAATGCCCTGCAGCTGCGGATACAGTCGCAGGAGAAGGGGCAGGTGATGACCGGCAATATACGAGGGGTCGTCACCGAAGTAATTGATGCGAGCGCCAAAAAGGAAACGCTTGTCGGCACTCAGCCGGTAGTACTGCAGGACGAAATTCGGGTCGCAGATGGCAAGGTCGCGAGGATTGACGGAAGCCACCTGTTGTTCGTCGAGCGGCTCGGTCGCGATGATGAAGCTATTGACCGGAAACATGATGCCGCGCAGCTGCGGTTCGACCAGGTGATAGGCGTTGCCGGCGATAACCACCGAATCAGCCGTTACAGAACCTGCGGCGGTCACAACCTTCGGTTTCGAGCCGCGCTCGATGCGCAGGACCTCGGAGTCCTCGTAGATCGTCGCGCCCAGCTCGACCGCGGCTCGCGCTTCACCGATGCACAAGTTGAGCGGATGAAGGTGCCCATTGCCCATGTTCAGCAGCGAACCGAGATAGACGTCCGTGCCGATGGTCTCGCATGTCTCTTCACGATCGAGCATGCGGTACTCGTGGTCGAAGCCGTGTCTTGCCAGGCGATCGAAGTCGTCCTGGAATTCGCGCAGGTGTCGTGGCTTGATCGCCACGTCGAGGTAGCCGTACTTGAGGTCGCATGCGATACCGTACTTTGCGACGCGCTCGGCGATGATTTCGTGACCACGCCAGCGCATCTGCCAGAGCAACTTCTCGTCGCACATCTTGCGCAGGTGCTTCTCGCCGGCGATGCCGCCGATCAGCTGGCCGCCGTTGCGTCCCGACGCACCCCAGCCGACCTTGTTGGCCTCGACGACGTGCACGTTGTAGCCGCGCTCGGCAAGCGTCAATGCTGTAGCGATACCCGTGAAGCCGGCGCCGATTACGCAGACATCGGCCTGCCGGTCGCCTCGCAGCGGTGCATAGTCTGTCGCTTCGTTGACCGTGGCGGCGTAGTACGAGCCGGTGTGCGGCAGCGGCATTTCAGTCGGCCTCGTGTTTGAACAGGAGGCCACCCTTGATAACCACCCGGACGTCCTTCATCACTTCCTGGTCCTCGAGTGGGTTGCCGCGGACCGCGATCAGGTCGCCAAACAGGCCGGGCCTGATGGCGCCGACCCTGTTTTCCCAGCCCATGTGCGCGGCCGCAACCGACATCGCCGAGCGCATCGCATCCATCGGGTCCATGCCGCGCTCGACCATGATGCCGAACTGCCAGCCGCCCATGTCGTGCGGCAGCACGGCGGCGTCGGTGCCGTAAGTGATCGGAATACCCAGCGCGTAGGCCTTTTCAAACACGACACGCTGTGCCTCGGTCGTGTCGAAGTTGCGTTGCATGATGTGTTCGGGGTAACCCTGGTCTCGGCCGACATTCTCGGTATAGGTGCCGTTGTAGACGTCCATCGATAATGTAATACCGCGCTCGGCGACCAGAGCGATGGCTTCGTCGTCGAGCAGCGATGCATGCTCTAACGAATCCACACCGGCCAGTACCGCATCTTTACCCGACTGCGCGCTGTGCACGTGCGCCGATACTTTCAATCCGTGCTCGCGGGCAACCTCGACGACTGCCGCGATGTCCTCCTGCGACATCTCCGGGGCACCGGGCTCGATTCCGTACGAAAAGACGGCGCCCGACGCGATCACCTTGAGGAAGTCTGCGCCATTTTTCACCGCGCGCCGGGCCGCCTCCGCAAATTCTTCCGGCGTTTCGGCGACGCCGGTGCGAATCGCCGCCGGTATCTCGCTTTCATCGTGGTCGGGAAGAAGAATGTCCCCGCCACCGCCGCGAATGGTGAGGTAGGGTCCAGCCGTCTGAACCCTGGGGCCGACCGCAAGCCCGGCCCGGATCTCATCCCGAATGTCGTAGACATATTCGGGGTAATAGTCGCCCGTGTTGCGAACCGTCGTGAAGCCGGTCATCAGGTTGATCTCCGCGTTCTCGGTCGCGGTCTGCATAAGTTTCTCGTCGGTCAGCCGGTAATAGATAGAGTAATCATGGGCGTAGTACGGCACATCGGCGAGATGCACATGCGTGTTGATCAACCCGGGCAGGCAGGTGTAGTCGGCGAGGTCGAGGAAAACGATGTCATCGGGCGGCGGCGTGTACTGGCTGATGCGTTCGAAGCGGCCATCGCGGATAATGACGAGCTGGTCCTCGAGCGCCCGGTCGCCGATACCGTCAATGAGCTTTCCGCAACGGATTGACACATTACCGCTGTCGGGACGGAACGGTGCCTCGGTAAGGAATGGCTCGGGCGGCAGCGAATCGCAGCCGGCAAGCAGGCAGATCAAGGGCATCATCAAATGGCGCATCACAGGATAGTGACACATTGACGACGAAATTCGCAGCACTGCTGGCGGCTAGTAAGCCCGTCCTGATTGACGGCGGACTTGCGACCCAGTGCGAGGCCATGGGGCACAACATCGACGGTGAACTCTGGTCTGCGAAACTGTTGCAAACCAACCCGCGGGCACTCGTCGATGCGACACGTGCCTTTCTCGATGCAGGCGCGAAAATTGTTGCGACAGCGAGCTACCAGGCAAGCCGGCGCGGGCTCATGGCCACGGGACTGTCGGCGGCAGAGTCAGACGACCTGATCCGGAGTTCGGTCGCGCTGGCGCGCCAGGCCTGTGATGAATTCGTAGCCGATAACCCCGAGGCAGACAGGCCGCTGGTCGCGGCGAGTATCGGGCCGTATGGCGCCATTCTGCACGACGGTTCCGAATATACCGGCGACTACGATATCTCCGTCGAAGACTTGCGCGGCTTTCATGCAGAGCGGCTTGCTGTACTCGACGACAGCGACGCCGACCTGCTCGCGTGCGAAACAATTCCATCAGGCGCCGAGGCGAAAGTGCTGGCCGAGTTGTTGCGCGACACGAGGCTGCCGTCGTGGGTCAGTTTTTCCTGCGCCGATGCAGTACACCTTGCCGATGGCACGCCGCTTGCCGAGGCGGCGGGCCGGTTCGCAGGTCATCGCCGGGTGCTCGCGGTCGGCGCCAACTGCGTACCTCCTGGACTTGTCCTTCCACTCATTGCGGCAATAAAAGCGGCGGCGCCGGACAAGGCCATTGTCGTCTACCCCAATTCAGGAGAAATTTACCGGGCCGAAGACAATGCCTGGCTCGGCACCGCAACGCCGATGCAGTGCGAGCAGGCAGCGTCCGAGTGGATCGAGGCCGGCGCAAGCCTGGTTGGCGGGTGTTGTCGTATCGGGCCGGATCAGGTCGCCGCAATGTCACGGTCTGTGACGAAGGCAGGCTAGAATAGCCGACATGCGAAATCTCTCCGNNGATCACGTCATTATCACTGTGATCGGCACGAACGATGTTCACGGCGAACTCGTGCCGCAACCGGGAAAGGCCGGCATTACAACTTTCTCGGGTTACGTCGCGAACGTACGCGAGGCGCGGGCAAGCGACGGTGGACTCCTGCTCGTCGACGCCGGCGATATGTGGCAGGGCACCCTCGAGTCGAACCTGAACGAGGGTTTCTCGGTCGTCGAGGCCTATAACGCCATGGGCTATGCGGCGGCCGCAATCGGCAATCACGAATTCGACTTCGGTCCTCTCGGGCCCAGGTCGGTTCCGGAAGGCGAGGACGATGACCCGCACGGAGCATTGCGGGCTCGAGCGACGCAAGCGGACTTTCCGCTCCTGGCCTCGAACCTGATCGACAGCTCTACCGGGGAGATGGTCGAGTGGGACAATGTCCAGGCTGCAGCTATTGTCCAGCGAGCCGGGGTGCTGATAGGCGTCATCGGAGTACTGACGGTGTCCACGCCGGCGACGACGATCGCGGCGAACATCCGCGGGATCGAAATTGCCCCGCTCGCCGCCGCAATTGAAGAGCAGGCCGAGCAACTGCGCGCCGGAGGGGCATCGCTGGTCATCGTTGTCGCCCACGCAGGCGGCCGATGCTCGGAGTTCGGCGACCCGTTCGATACGTCATCGTGTCGAATGGACGACGAGATAATGCGCGTTGCGCAGTCGTTGCCGGCGGGGCTTGTCGACCATATCGTCGCCGGGCACGAGGGCCACGGAATCGCGCATGACATCAACGGAATTGCCGTGACGGTTTCATATTCCAACACCCGGGCTTTCAGCCGCGTCGACTTCACCGTTGATCGTGCTACCGGACAGGTCGTCGATCGTCGCATCTACCCACCGCAACCCATTCGACAAGGCGAGACTTACGAGGGCCGCGCGGTCGTTCCGACGGCTGCCGTCGCCGCAATCGCCGCGCGCGCACAGCAGATGGCTGCCCGACGTAAAGCGGAGTCGCTCGGTGTCGTTCTCGAAACGCCCATGCTTCACAGGGACCGCCCCGAGTCGCCCCTTGGCAACCTTATGGCCGACGCCGTTTTGCAGATGAGCGATGCGGATATTTCGATCCACAACGTCTGGGGCGGCATTCGCGCAGAGCTGCCCGAAGGTGAGCTGACTTACGGCGATGTGTACCAGATGTTTCCGTTCGACAACCGCGTCGCAATGATCGAACTCAGCGGTGCCGACCTGCGGCGTGTCGTCGCCAGGCAGGGGAAAAGATGGTCTCGTGCCGCAGGGATCTCGGGGATGCGCGTAACTATCACCTGCAATTCGAGTGAAATGACCGTGCGCATGGTGAGGTCGAATGGCTCGGAAATCGCCGACACCGATACAGTCCGTGTTGTCGCCAACGACTTTTTGTTACTCGGTGGCGATGAGATTTTCGAACCAATCATGCCGGACGGTGGCTTCGTTACGCCGAGTGGAACACCGTTCGTACGCGATACGCTCGTTGAGTGGTTCAGGCAGAAGGGTGGCACACTGCGTGCCGATGATTTCTTCGATGCCGAGAGTCGCCGCTGGAATCTCCCTGACGAGATTCCCGAGAATTGCGAGTTGTCAGGCGTGTGACCGGATAATCGTCTGCGCGGCGTTATAACCGGGTGCTCCTGTTACGCCACCGCCCGGATGCGTTCCCGCTCCGCACAGGTACAGGTTCTCGACAGGTGTTCGGTACTGCGACCAGCGCGGTAACGGACGCATGAAGAACATCTGCTGCAAGGAGATATCGCCGTGGAAGATATTGCCTTCGGTAATCCCGAAGCGTTCCTCGAGGTCGGGCGGTGAGAATACGCGGCGAGCGATGACGGCGCCCGGCACGTTTGGCGCGAACTGCCCGATGAGTTCGGTGACGCGATCGCCGAGTTCCTCTCGTCGATCGTCCCAGCTGCCCTCGCGTAGCCTGTAGGGCAGGTACTGCACGAAGCAGGTCAGCATGTGCCGGCCTTCGGGCGCGAGAGCATCGTCGACGTTCGACGCGAGCACGCAGTCGACCCAGAGGCGCTCGGGCAATTCGCCCCGCTGCGAGGCATTGTAGTTGGCCTCTGCTTCGGCCAGCGTCGGAATCAGTGTGAACAGGGACCGCTGCGGTTTCGTGCGATCGGCCGGCATCCCGGAGACCCGAGGTTCCTCGGACAAAACAAAGTTAACCTTGCCGGCCGGCCCGTCCATGCGGATGCCGGCAACGTCACGCCTGAATTCATCCGTCAGCGCGGCCGAATCGACAAGCGCAAGAAAAGTTCGCTTCGGGTCGGCGTTCGAAACCACCAGGCCGGCATCGATGGTTTCGCCCGAGTCGAGGGTGACGCCACAGGCTTTGCCGTCGATGATATTGATCCGGCTTACCGGCGCGCTGGTGCGAATTTCGACGCCGAGGTCCTCGCAGGCGGAGCGTAACGCCTCCGTGATCGCACCCATGCCGCCAATGACATGTCCTTGCCAGGCCTGCTGCTCGGCATCGCCGCCGCTCAGCAGGTGAAAGAGCAGGCCCATCGCAGTCCCGGGCTGGTAAGGACCGCCGTGCTTGCCGTACAGGCTATTCGAAAGAATCAGGCGCTTGAGTTTGTCGGATTCGAATCTTCGGTCAAGGAACTCGCCGAGCGAACCGGTCAGGAATCGCACCAGCCCGCTGATGTCGCTTCCGGTAATGCCTCGAAACCGGCGCATTAAACGTATTCCCTCGGCGAGCTTGCGCAGGCCTTTGGCGTACGGGTCCGGTGGCGGCTCGAGGAAGAACGGCTGCAGGTAGGCCGCCAGCCGCTTGAGTTCGGTCTCAGTTTCGAAGAATTGATCGATATCGTTGGGCGCGAAGCGGGCGAGTTCGGCGCGCATGCGCTCTTCGTCGGACCACCACCCCATGACCGTGCCGTCATTGAACGCAGCCTGTATCACCGGATCGCAGGCAATCATTTTCAGCCCATACGATCCGAGCTTAAGATCGCGTATGATCGTCGGCCGCAACATGCTGGCGATGTACGAGGCCGTTGAAACGCGACATCCCGGGGAGAGCTCCGGGTCCACCTCCTCGGTAACGGCGCAGCCGCCAACGATGTCGCGGCGCTCGAGCACGGCAACACGTTTGCCGGCCCTGGCAAGGTAAGCGGCGGCGGTGAGGCCATTGTGGCCCGCGCCGATGATGACGGCGTCATACAACATGAACGTGCAAGAATACTGGAACGCATTCGGAAGGACTAACGCGGAATGACAGACAGGTTACCGAAACTCGTAGCGACATCCGTCGTGCGTGGCAGCCAGCAGGGCGACAGCCATGGCGGCATATTTACGATCGACTTCGAAGCCCAGGATGTCAGGCAGCATGTCGACTGGAACACGGGCGAAATTGACTTCGAAGGCCGGGGCGCCGACCGCGGACTGCGCGGCATCGCCTTCGATCGCGACGATATCTACGTTGCCGCAAGTGACGAGCTGTTCAGGTACGACCGCGATTTCAGGATCACGGGGTCTTACCGGAACCGCTACCTGAAGCACTGTCACGAGATCAGCCGCATGGACCGAACTCTGTTTCTGACCTCGACCGGGTTCGACAGCCTGCTGGCATTCGACCTCGACCGCAACGACTTCATCTGGGGAATGCAGATTGCTAGAGCGCTCAACGGTTGGGCCGGAACCGTATTCGACCCCCGGACGGCCGCGGGCCCTGCGCCGAGCAATCATTTTCACGTCAACATGGTGCACGTTGACGGCAGCGGCGTGTACGTCAGCGGACTGCGCACCAAGGCAATGTTGCATATCAACAGCAAGTTCGAGCTCAACGAGGTATGCAACATTCCGCAGGGCGCCCATAACGCCCAGCCATACCGCAACGGCGTTCTCGTCAATGACACGCAAAGCGATGCTGTCCGCTACTCTGATCGGGACGGAACGAACAAAGCTTTCGCGATCGTTACGTATGACGAAGAAGATATCGAGTTTTCCGGCATTGACGATTCCAAGATCGCACGCCAGGGCTTCGGTCGCGGTTTATGCCCAGTAGGGGAGCGACTCGTGGCAGGAGGGTCGTCGCCATCGACGATAAGCTTGTACGACATCGATAGCGAGCAGATGGTTGCGACTGTCAACCTGACCATGGACATCCGCAATGCGATCCATGGCCTCGAAGTCTGGCCCTACGACAACTAGACAACAAAAAACGCACCCCGGAGGGTGCGTTTCTTGTCGAACTTGCGGAACCGGCCTAGTTGCCCCAGTACTTCGTGAAGCGTAAGCCGTATTCGCGTGGCCGGATGACCGAGAGGCGCTGACGGCCGAAGAAGGGCTCGAAGTCGCTCACGTCATGATACAGCTGGCCACGTTCGTCGGTCAGGTTGTTGATGAAGACATTCGCCTCCCAGGTACTGCCCACGAGACCCAGCCTGACGCTGGCCCAGTTATAGGCTTCCTGTGTCATCTGTGGCGTGCCGACGCGATTTCCATCGTCATCGAATGGAGCAATTGTCTGCACCTGGTTCAGCGACTTGCCGGTATGACTGAACTGGAACTGGAAGAAGCCTTCGTTTGAGCCGGCCAAGTTCATCGGCCAGTTGTACTGGGCGAACAGCGAGGCTTTGAACTCCGGAGCGAATGGCAGCTTCGAGCCTTTGCCCACACCGTCCACAACGACCTGGGTAATTTCCTCGGTGATCTCGGATTTCATCCACGTGGCATCGATGCGAAGCTGGAAGTTATCCGTCGGCAGCGCTTCGATCTGGAGTTCGAAACCGTCAGAACTCGCGCTGCCCGCGTTCAGCACGCCCTTCTGCCAGGGCTGGCCGCAGGGTGGCGTCGGATCGTCCGCACACGGAACGTTCGACGGATCCACGACTTCGAGCTGGTAATCAACCCAATCCTGGAAGAAGGCGATGGCACTGAGGTTCATGCGCCCGCCGGCAAAGCTGCCCTTCATGCCGAGCTCGTAGTTCTCGAGGAAGTCGGCGCCATAGGTCTGCGGCAGTTTGGGCGCCCCCCGATTCCGGTTTACGCCGCCGGGTCGGAAGCCCTCGGAGTACAGGCCATAGAACATCAGGTCGTCATTCGGGCTGTACTGCACCGACAGTTTCACCGCAAGATCATCGTCGGTGGCATTGATAAAGTTCACGCCGATGTCAGCCGGGTTGTCCTGGTCGTTGGGGTTACAAGGCGCGTCAGGCAAAAGACAGCCTTTCCTGCCGGTCGCATCGCCTGCCAGGTTCGGGATCGCAGGTGTGCGTCGGTCGCCGGGGTTGTCGACATAGTATTGCTTCGACTGCTCGACCTCGAACCAGCGGCCACCAGCCGTGAATCGACCACTTGTCGGTCATGTGGAACGTCGCCTCGCCGAATATTGCGAGCGTTTCCCAATCGGTGTCGTCGGCCGAGAACCACCAGACGTCGGTGGGCGCCGCCGGGACACCCCAACCATCAGTGATGCAGTAGTAATAACCAACCGGTCCGGTATAAACGCCGCAATCGTAGTTATTGAAGTAATAGGGCCCGACATAAAAAGTGGGGCGCAGGAACTCCGAGTGCGGCCGCGTCCAGTTATCGAATGCCTGCGAATTCCGATACCCACCCTGGTTGGTCACGTAAGTATCGAAATCCCACTCTTCGTGGCGATCCTCGTAAAAGGCGCCGACGACCCAGTCGACCTTTTCGCCGGTGTATGCGAGGCGGAATTCCTGGCTCAAGGACGTGTTTTCCTGGTCGTTGACCAGGTAGCCGACGGGGTTGTTGTACCAGTAGTAGGCACCTGCCGGCTGGAAGCAGTAGATGTTATAGGTAGCCGTGAAGTAGTAGCACCACTGGCCGAAATACGAAGCGTAATCCGTCGTGTCCTGAGTGTATGCGCTATCGCGGGTAAAGTACGCGGTTGCCGACGTAAAGCTAAGGTTATCCGTGATGTTGCCTTCGATCGTGAGCGCGTACTGAATCCAGTCGTCTTCGAACGTGTCACCGTTGAAGGCGATCAGCTGGAGATCGCCAACGGTCGGGTCGTAGGTATTCTCGGCATCAGAATCGACGCTCTGGGTCGCGAGGCCCAGTGTTGCGCTCCAGTTGTCGCTGATAAACCATTTTGCCGCGACGCGGCCACCCGTAATCGTCGTCTCGTTCCAGTCGTCCTTGGCTACGGAAGCATTGGTTTCCGGCGCGCATCCGCCGGCATTTCCCGGATCGGCAGCCGTGCACTTGCCGAAATATTCCTCGGCGCCTGATATGCCAAGGACATTGTCGATGAAGCCGCCTTCGGTCACTGTGAATCCGACCAGGCGAATTGCAAACGTGTCTTCAGCGAGCGGGATATTGACCATGCCCGAGATATCGAAGCTGTTGTCGCCTTCGGACATTCCCTTGACGGTTGCATCGGCAAACGCCTCGAACCGCGTCGGGTCGGGCTTGTTGGTGACGAGACGCAGCGTGCCGGATTGCGAGCTGGATCCGTAGAGCGTGCCCTGCGGGCCCGAAAGAACTTCCACGCGCTCGATGTCGACGAGCCTGACGTCGACTGCTGCACTCTGCGTCACAGGTTGTTCGTCGAGGTAAACGGCCGATGACTGCGCAACGATAAAGGTATCGGGGGCGTCGGCGATGCCGCGGATGAAAACCTTGCCCTGGCCGGTCTGGTTACCGAAGTAGGTCAGACTCGGGGTGAGCTTGGTATAGCTCTCCATGTCCGTCAGGCCCTGGTTACGGATGGCCTCGGTATCGAATGCCTGGATACTGCCGGCGAGATCCATCATGCTGACTGCGCCGCGCTTGGTCGCGGTTACGGTGATTTCTTCGATGCCCCGGCTTTCCTGCGCCAGTGCGGCACCCGGTCCTGTGCCAACGGCGGCCGCGACGGCAGCACCGATCGTCGTGCGATAGCTGATTCCGGCGAACGCAGCGGTATTATGGTCTTTCGATTTGGACATGGAATTCCCCCGACTTATACGTACAAACCCCTACATCGACTGATCATAGAGGATGACCCAGAGACAATCAACGCAAAATAGCGGGCTGCTGGTCGCTGGGGAGCTTGCGCAGCAAGGGCTCCAGTACCTCTATCAATGGCTCGAGGTGGGCCTCGAAGCGGCGCCATGAGGCGACGGATTTCGAGTAAATCGGCTGCCGGACCTGCTCCGAACTGGCCGTAATGACGGCACGGTCGGTCTCATAGAACTTGAGGACCTGGTCCTCCCACGGCAGCGCGCAGTGCTCGATCAGGCGGCGCGTCTGGTTTTCCTGGTCGGCGACCATCTGTTCATAATGAACATCCAGGACCATATGCGGCAGGATTTCGTGCCAATAGTCCATCATGCGCTGATACTCGAGGTAGTACTCGCCGAGTTCGACGAGGTCGTAGGTAAACGACTGTCCTTTGTAAAACAGCTGCTTGTAGCAACCCATGCAGCTGTCGAGCGGGTGCCTGCGGGCATTGACGACCTTCGCATTGGGCAGGATCAGGGCGATCAGCCCGATGCTCGCGAAATTATTCGGCATCTTGTCGGTAAAGTGCGGCGCGCCCTTGCGATAACGCTCCGTCCACTCGAGGTATTGCCGCCCCAGCTCCTTGAGTTCCTTTCCATAATGTCTCAAGCCCTGCGGATAGCCGTCGCCCTGCGGACGTTGCTCATTGATCGCCCGGATAATGCGTGGCAGGTCCGGTAGTTCATGGGTGCCGTCGACCTGGCTGTGGCTCGCAAGAATTTGTTCGATCAGCGTCGAACCCGATCGCGGCAGCCCGACAACGAAGAGGGGCGCGGGATCGGGCTCGCCGAAGCCCGAGTTGGCTTGCAGGAGTTCGGGTGTAATGGTTTCGATGATCTGGTCGTGCACGGTCTCCGTCTGTACCGGGTCGTAATTCTCGTAAGGCCGGCGCAGCTTGTTGCCTTTGTCATAGCAGGCAAATGCTCGGTCGTAATCCTCGCGATCTTCATAGGCCTTGCCCAGCGCATAATTGAAGTTCACCCGGGTCTCGTCCGGAAGCTTTTCGTTGTCGATGTGACTTTCCATCGTTGCGATTTCGTCGTCACTGAAGCGAAAGGTCTTCAAATTGGCCAGCGCCCAGTAGGCTTCGCCGAATTCCGGGTGGCGGGTAATGCAGTCGCGATAGGTATCAATCGACTGCTCTTGCCGGCCTATCGTCTTGAGTGCATGGCCCATGGCGGCAAGGCTCGGGCCATGATTTGGCTGTAAGCGGATCGCTTCCTCGAATGTTTCGACGGCCTGCTCGAACTGCCCGCGCTTCGAGTATAGATTGCCCAGTACAGAGAACGTCGCCGGCATATCGGGCTGCATCCGGATCGTGTCCTTGAGGAGCTGTTCACATTCGTCGAGTTCGTCGATTTCGATCAGCGCGCGTGCGAGGTCGAGGCGTGCGCCGAAGAAGTCCGGCGCCAGCTTGACCGCGTTGCGCAGCATGCGGGCGGCAAGCCGGTTCTTGCCGAGGTCGCGGGCGAGCATACCGAGCATGCGTGTCGCGTTCACATTTCTCGGATCCCGGCGCAGGATGTCACGACAAATTATCTCGGCCTTGCCGAATTCCCCGGCGCGCTGGTGCTCGAGCGCCAGTACGAGTTCCTTTCGTTCGGGGTCGAGCTCGAAAGACTCATCGAGTGCGCGTTCGGCATCATCGGACCGCCCAAGCGTCTTGTAGGCCATCGCGAGGTCGCGATGTGCGGCCGCGTTGTCGGGCGTTAGCTCGATGACACGTTTGTAGCAGGCGATTGCGGCATCACCTTTGCCCTGCGCAATCAGCGCATTACCGAGTTCCCTGTGCGCCTTGGGAATCTCCGGAAAACGCGAGATGACGTCGCGCAGTTCCTTTTCTGCCTGCGCAAACTTGTTCTGCCTGACGAGCACAGTGCCGAGCAGTACTCGCATCTTGTCGTCGCGGGGCGCGTCGAGCAGGGCGTCTCGGCACAGGTCAGCCGCCATCTCGAACTCCCGACCCTTTAGGTAGCCCAGGGCAAGGTCGAACATTTCCTGGTTTGGATAAGCTTTGTCGATGATGTTTACCTATCGTGGTCGAACGCTGGCGAAACAGTTTAGCGTCAAACGACCTTTTGAAAAATCGGTCGACAGCAGTTCGGGCCGCGGAATGTGGGCACTGTGCGGGATGTCGCCCGAGTAAAAAATGAGTCGATTGAAGCGGGCCGGGATCTCGAGCAGCAGCTCTGCCACTTCGTTACTGCCCGTCATGTACCTGGGCTCTTCGCGATACATCTGCAAGTGTTTTTTGAGAAACTCCAGCGAGCTGCCCGCGCTGTCGATCTCCATGGCTGTCGCTCGTTCGATCAGTTCCCGCTCCTTCCAACGGTAAAAGCCCGTCCCTCCCAGCTCTTCATTGTCGAACAGGTAGACGAGCCCGGCATAGTTGCGACGGTCGGGGCGCTGTTTCGGGTCCGAATGACACAGGCGTTGCAGCGGGGCGAGTTTTGCAGGCGGAAGCGTCGCCATCGACAGGTAATTCGACGTCCTGAGGTCCCCTTTGAAAAACGAGAATTGCCGGCTCATTGTTGCGCGCAGAAAGCGCTGAACTTCGACCATCATTTCATCCGGCACGTCATAGAGTAAGCCCGGATAGCCGATGTCCTGCAGCTCGAATTCTTTCCCGCTCGTCGTGGCAAACTCGACAAGCGCATGCGGATCGCTCAGAAAATCGTCGACGATGACACAGTTGTTCTCACTGTCGATCTGCCGAACGTCGACCGATGCATCGGGATTGACGGCTATCGACGTCATTGTCGCAGGCCCGATTTCCGGATTGCCTCGGGAATCAGGCCCGGGTCACCCGGCGTAACAAGATTGACCCCCGACAGTCCGGGAAGATCAGCGATCTTTTTCAGCTGCTCCGCGGCAACGGCAATGCCTTCGGCTTGCTCGTCGTCAGCCGCGGCGAGCCTGGCGACGAGGCTTGACGGGATCACAGAGTCACTGCGCAGGTTGCGTAATTCTCTGGCGGCATCGACAGACGGTAATACGGCAATGCAGGCAAGCAGCTGAAAACGCCATGTCAGCTTTGACGAGACGATTCGTTCGACGTATGCCGCCAGCAGGTCCAGGTCCATGCACACCTGCAGTTGGATAAACTGCGCACCCGCATCGGCTTTACTGGCCAGTTTTTCGGGCTCCCAGTTCTCCGACGGAGGGAAGGCCGTCGCCACGGTACCGAGATACAGGTCGGGCGCACCTTCGGGCGCGGTGCCCGGAAACACGTCGCCATCGCGAATCGCCGCCGCTGTCGCCAGGAAGTCGATTGCGCCCATGTCGAAGATGCCTGTCGACACAGGCCGGTGGCCATCGGGAAAGTTGCTGCCCCGAAGGAGAAGCAGATTGTTAGCCCCGAGTGCGCGCGCCCCGACAATATCGCTCTGCATGGCGAGCCGGTTTCGATCGCGGCAATTCATATGAATGACAGGGTCGATGCCGTTTCTGAGTAGCAGGGCGGCGACCGCTATATTCGAAAGATGCGGCCGCGCATGCCGGTGATCCGGTATCTGGATGGCGTCCGTCAGTTCGGCAAGCGTGCTGGCTTGCTCGACCACGGACTCCGGGCCGTCGCGCGGGCCGAGCGTTAGCTCGGCCGTCAGCGTCAACTCCTCGGATCGCAGGGCATCGCGCAGGGTTTTCACAAGATCTAGGCTGGTTGGACGGCAAGCGGTCCTGGTGGGACGTAGTCGAAAATAAACGTAATACGGTCTTCCTTGCCCTTGTTCATCACGCTGTGCTGCTTCTGGTTGTTGAGCTCGTAGGCCTTCCCGATCTCGAACTGGTACGGACGGCCGTCTATCATGAACCGGACCCGTGGATTCGTCGTGATCGGAATATGGATGCGGTGCCCGCAATGAAATGACGGGTGCGTGTCGACGTGGGGTTTGATGTTGCTCCCGGGGAGCAGCTTGGCGGCCATTGCGCGGATAATCGTGCCACCCTTCGGATAGTGCCGGTCGATGATTTCGTGCATGAGCGGCACTGCCACTTCATGCAAGCGGTCCCAACCCGGCTCTTTCCTGATCTCGGGATTCGGCCAGTTCGATCCATCGGTGAAAATCAGCACAATCGACTGTGTCGACAGGTGCACGTCGTAGGTCTGCTGGCGGTACTCGTCTTCGTGCCAGGCCGCCTCTTCTTGCGCTAGAATCGCATCGCGCAGAGGAGCCGAATCGACTTCGCCAAGCTCCCGAATTGGTACATCGATATCCATTCTGAGACTCTACCCGATATGTCCGAATTCGCGCCAGCAGATATCGTCTCGAGAACCTGGACGCAACCAATGCGGCCACCCGCATCGATGCCCCGGGAGGCCGATATCGTCATCATCGGCGGTGGGATCGTCGGCGTGTCCACGGCATTGTTCCTGGCGGAGCAGGGCATCGATGTCGCCGTGTGTGAAAAGGGGCATATCGCGGGCGAACAATCGAGCCGCAACTGGGGCTGGGTAAGGCAACAGCTCCGGGATACGCGGGAGATGCCGATGATCGTCGAGAGCCTGCGAATCTGGCGCACGCTGGCCCGTGATATCGGCGAAGACGTGGGCTTTCACGAGCAGGGCATCATGATTGCCGCGCGCACGGACAAGGAAGCACAGCAATACATCAACTGGATCAAGACGTCGGACGAGTACGGCGTCGAGACGCGGTTTATCGAAGGCGCCGAGCTCGCGGCCCAGGTCCGCGGTTCGACCGTTCGATGGAAAGGCGCCCTCTATACGCCGAGCGATGGCCGCGCCGAGCCGCACAAGGCGGCGCCGGCAATCGCCCGGGCGGCGGGCCGCAAGGGTGCGAGCATTCTGACTGCGTGTGCGGTACGGGGCCTCGAAACCGAGGGCGGCAGAGTATCAGCCGTTGTGACCGAGCACGGCCGTATAAAAACGTCGACTGTGCTGTGTGCGGCAGGTGCCTGGACGTCGATGTTCTGCCGCTCGCTCGATGTTACGGTGCCGCAACTCAAGGTCAGGGGGACCGTGGCGCGAACAGCGCCAGCTGAAAATGTGCTCGACGGCAACCTGTATGACAGCGCTATCGCGCTGCGGCGGCGTGACGATGGTGGGTATACGCTGGCGCACGGGACTATCCTCGATCATCCGATCACCCCTTCGACGTTTCGTTTCGGCTTCAAGTACCTGCCGGCCCTGATGATGGAGATCAACAACCTGCGAATTTCGATCGGTCGCGAGTTCGTCGAGGAATGGAATATGCCCAGGACCTGGGCGCTGGACGCCGAGTCGCCGTTCGAAAAGACCCGTGTCCTGAACCCGGCGCCGAGCAAGAGCGTGTTGAAAGGAATTCGTAACAATCTCGACAAGGTGTTTCCGCAGCTCGCCAGCGTGGAAATCGTCGAGTCCTGGGCGGGCATGGTCGAGACCACGCCAGACGTCATCCCGGTCATCGATCGAATCGATTCGATTCCCGGGTTCTACATTGCGACGGGCTTCAGCGGCCACGGATTCGGCATCGGGCCCGGCGCCGGCAAGGCGATCGCCGGCATGCTGACCGGCACAGACTCAGGCATCCCGCTCGACGAGTTTCGCCTGAGCCGCTTCTTCGACGGCACCAGGCTCGAACTACAGAGCTCGGTCTGACCCTACAGCGTTTTCTGCGTCATTCGCTCGGCAATGTGGTCGGCCTGGCGAATGGCCAACGCCACGATCGTTAGCGTTGGATTGCCGGCCGCGCTGGTCGGGAATGCACTGCCGTCACTGATGAACAGGTTGTCGATGTCGTGCGCCTGGCCCCAGCGATTGGCCACGCCGTCGCGCGGATTTGCGCTCATTCGTGCAACGCCCATGTTGTGGCACCCGACCGGCGCATCGCCCCCCCAGAAATGCGTGGCGCCCAGCGATTCGAACAGCGCCCGGCTTTGTTTCAGGGAGTGCTCACGCATCGCCAGGGAATTCGGGTGATCCCGATACTCGATAACGGGAACGGGCAGGTCGTTTTCGTCGCGCTCGGTCGCATGCAGCGAAATCCGGTTGACGGACTCGGGAGGATCCTCGCCCGTGATAAAGATTCCGGCGAGGTGAGTGTAATTATCGGTAAACACCGTGTGGTCCGGGCCCCATCCGCCGATCGACGATGACGTGCCCCAGGGGTCGAGCGCAATGGACTGGAGTTCGTATCCGCCGGCGAATCCTCTTTCCGGGTCGTGGTACTGCTCATCGAAGATGATGCCGGTCTGCCTGGCGCCGCGATGGTAATTGACCGGCTTGGGCATCTTCGCGATCGCCGCGCCGAACATGTGCCGCGTGTAGTTGCGGCCAACATGCCCCGTCGAATTCCCGAGCCCGTCCGGGAACCGTGACGAATTCGAATTGAGCAGGATGCGGGTGGTCTCAACGACATTGCCGGCGACGGCCACGGCCCTGGCCTTTTGCTCGTGCAACGTGCCATCAGCGTCGCGATACACAACGCCTGAAACGCGGCCGGAGTCATCATGGTTGATCTTCACGGCCATTGACTGGGTGCGCAGTTCGAAGTGAGCCGTCAGTTCGGCGGCCGGAATCTCCGTATACAAGGTCGACCATTTGGCGCCGATTGCACAGCCCGAGTTGCAGAAGCTGATTTGCTGGCAGCCCGGCCTCCCGTTCCTCGCCTGCGGGTTGATGGCCATGCGCGACGACGTGATTTCCTTGTAGCCGATGCGCTTGCCACCTGCCGCAAGGACCTTGTAGTTGTTCGTCTCGGCCGACGGCGGAATACCGTGCGTGCCGGATACACCCATTTTGTCTTCGGCCTTGTCGTAGTAGGGCGCGAGCTCATCCAGCGTCATTGGCCAGTCAATCAGCGTGGTACCACCGTCAAACTGCCCGTATGTGGTCAACGCCTTGAGTTCGTGTTCCTGGAAACGGGGTGTCGCACCCGACCACCGCATCGTGGTTCCGCCGACTGTCTTGCAGATCCACGGCGCCATCCCGATGCGCTTGTCGTGCCAGCCCATCCTCGCATCCATTGTCGGCGGGTGATTGACAACGTCCGCGAGCGTGAGTCGCGAGCCGGCCTCGAGACACACGACGTCAATGCCTTTCTGTGCGAGTTCGTTCGAGAGCGTGCCGCCCCCGGCGCCGGAACCGATTACGACGACAACTGACGCATCATTGAGTTCGTATTGCCTGGCCATCACTCGTCCTCCGGCAGCCAGGCGATATCATTGAAGCCACGGCGTATGTATCCGCCGAACTCCTTCGACGAGCCGGGATAGTCGATGTGTTTCCAGAGATCGGGGTGGTAGTAAAGATGAAACCGGACCGTCTCCCGAATGCCGGCGAAGAACGGCTGATCCTGGAGTTCCTGCAGGACGGCAAACTGCTCCTCTGCTCCGAGGTCGAGCCAGGATGTCTCCCGCGCCGCATCCAAAGTGTTGGCAGCCGCATCGAGCATCGCCTGTGTGGCCTGGTCGTCTGTGGTTGTTTCCATGACGGTGCTCATGATCCCGCCGTACACCCGGTCGTCGAGTCCCTCGTGTGGAAACAGTAACTGGGCCATGCGTCCGAGCTCGTCCAGCCCGGCGTCGTCATCGGCCGCCCACGCGGCCGCCGATTTCAGCCAGGTGCTACCCAACGGGGCAGCAACTCCGGAGAATGCAAGCGCGGCGACAATAAATCGGCGGCGGGTCGTCTGTTCTTCTTGCATCGGGTGTGGCTCCGTTATTATTGCGACGATCAGTATCAACTATAGCAACAACTCCTGAAAATGATGGCGAACGGCGGATACCCGAACAGTTACTATGCGGCGACGGCAGTTGGATTGGCTGCGCATCCCTTACTGAAGGGCGCCGAAAGCGCGGATGTCTGCGTAATCGGCGGTGGTTACACGGGACTTTCGGCGGCCCTGAATCTCGCCGAGCGCGGTTTCGATGTCGTCCTGCTGGAAGCTGAGCGCATCGGGTGGGGCGCATCCGGGCGTAACGGCGGCCTTATCGGGAGCGGGCAACGCAAGGATGCGCTCGAACTCGAAGAGCTATTCGGATACGAACAATCGAAAGCGTTCTGGGATATTGCCGAGGCAGCCAAGGCGGAAATTCGTGACCGTGTGGGACGGCACGACATCGACTGCGATCTGCAATTCGGGCAGATCGAGGGTGTGCACAAGCAAAGTTACATTGGTTCTTCGGCCAGGTATGCCGAAGCGTTGGCCGAGCGATATGACTACCCGCATGCGCGCGCCCTGTCACGCGAGGAAGTGCGCAAAATGGTTGCCACGGACACGTTTCTCGAGGGCTTGCACGACACCCGGGCGATGTCGATTCATCCTCTTAATTTTGCGTTGGGCCTTGCGCGCGCGGCGCAGGAAGCGGGGGTGCGCATTTTCGAGAACTCGCGCGTTACTGACTATACGAGGAGCGACCCGGCGACGGTGCATACGGCCCAGGGTAGTGTCGAGGCCCGGTTTATCGTGCTCGGTTGTAACGGCTATCTGGGCAAGCTCGAGAAGCGCGTCGCCGGCCGGATTATGCCGATCAACAATTTCATGATCGCGACCGAGCCACTGGGTGAAAGCGTCGCTCGCGAACTGATCGCTGATCGCAATTGCGTCCACGATACGCGTTTCGTCGTGAATTACTTCAGGACGAGCGGCGACCATCGCCTTTTGTTCGGGGGTGGAGAAAATTACCGGCGCGGGTTTCCGCGGGATATCGCGGCGTTTGTTCGACCGTACATGCTCACGCTGTTTCCGCAGCTTGAAGATGCGCGTATCGACTACGCCTGGGGCGGCACGCTGTCGGTTACCGTAAAGCGATTTCCACAGCTGGGCCGCCTGGAGCCCAATGTGTTTTTCGCCCACGGTTACTCGGGGCACGGTGTTTCGATAGCCAATATTTCCGGCAAGATTATCGCCGAGGCGATCGCCGGTACTGCAGAGCGCTTCGACGTTATGGCGAGCATAAAGGCGCTGCCGTTCCCCGGCGGCACGCTGCTGCGCTACCCGGGGATGGTGCTCGGCATGCTGTACTACTCGCTGAAGGACAAGCTCTAGTCGGCTCGAATGACGTCCGGGAAAGTTCGGTTGAGCATATACTCGGCGGCCATTTCGACGGCGGTGTCATCGAGTGACTCGTCACCGCCCTTTGCCGGCATTTCCATGTAACCCTGCTTGGCATGTTCAAACAGCACTGCCTCCCACAGCCATGAACGGCCTGCCCAGGCATCCCGGTCACCGGTCTTCGGTGCGCCGTCGATACCTTCCTCGTGGCACTCGGCGCACACGAGTTCGTAGGCCTCTTTGCCGGTGAGTTGCACGCTTTCATCCGCCGGAGCGGGTGCAACGGGAGCAGGTGACGATGTGCCATCGCCTCCGTCCTGGCCACAGCCCGACACGAGCGACATTGCGATCACCGTGATCAAAACTCGCAGCATTAGACCACCTCCTCGACGTTCAGTATGTTCCCGGATCGCGATCGGTTCAATCGGGGATGCCGCCTAAAGGGAAGGTATTTATCTTTGACTAGCCGGCCCGCGACAGAACTGCCGCCATGATCTGATCGACCTGCCGTTTTCTTCCGGGCGCAGATCTGCCGAGACAATGTCGATCTCTCGGGCAGCTCGAGCTGCGTGGGCAGATGATGGTCGCTTCTTTCTGCAAACCTTCCGCAATCCAGCCTATGTTGAGGATCTTGCTAATGCTCCCGAGTTGATCGCGGGCCTGTTTCGGAATTTCGCCCGACCCCCCATGAGTGTTGCAGCTCTTCTCGATCGACTCGATAGTCTCGGCCGGATCGACATTCTGTGCGAGCAGGGCCGGGGCCAGATCGACGCCGGCACACAATACGTGGGGATTGCCGGCTGCGTCCTTGCTCCGAATCGACTGGCAGCAATACAGGCGCTTGTCGTCGCCCGCGCGCAACACCGAAATCTGCGAAGACGGTTTGGTTGACCGCGTGTTGAGCATGCGGAACACGGCCCAGTGCTGGCATGGGTCCGAGACCATCGCCATGTTGCCCCACGGTAGTGGAATACCGTTGCCGCGATACACGGCCCGAAGATTTCCGGGCGGGTAGGCGTCAAAATAGTGCCAATGTCGATACGGGCTGACGCTCGACATGCGGCGCATGACCAGTGCCGTCGTCAGGTCCACTCTGTCACCCGCGTCGATCGCATAAGCATGCTTTGCGAGGAATTGCCTGAAGGGCGTTTTTGGTGCGAGCAGAGCAGCGGCAAAGTAGCTGCACTCAAAGTCACGCCAGGCGTAGAGAATGTCCTGCGCATCGACATTTGGGCCCTCCGCGTCGTGCCTGCGTCCGGGAACAACGCCTCCCGAAACCTGCGGTGCCCGTGCGCCGTCGCCGCCGTGGAGGACGACATGGCCGATGTGATTGGCGAGGTCGTACTTCAGTCGCGCCGGCGTCCGTTCGATCATCTTGTTCAGATATACCGTATTCGGCGCATCGAAGAACGAGCGCACTGCTTTCTTGATGACCGTGTCGTGCTGACCACTGTCGTCAACCGGAGACTGTTCAAACCACTCGATTCGTATGCCGAGCTTGGCGGCGATGTCGAACAGGTCCTCGACCTGCAGTGGGAAGCGTTTCCCGCCAACGCTCTCTGCAGCGCGCTCGATATCGGGAAACCGATTCTGGCGCGCCTCCTGGTGGGTGCGAATCAGGAGATGTGCGAATTGCCGGCCCGTCGTTCCGGTTTGAACGAGCAGTTCCGGAATTGCCAGCTGGAGTAATGATTCCGAGAACAGGAAGCCGGGTTCCAGCGGCAGTCCTGCGACCGCAGCCGACACGGGCGCCGGGTCTATCGCCTCATCATCGAGCGTCTCGTCATAGAACCAGGTCAATTCCTTCTGGAATATTTCCGCAACTATTGCGAGTAAACGGTGCGACGGTACCCGCTTGCCGTTTTCGATCATCGACAGGTAGGACACGGACGGCGCAGCCTCTGCATCGACCTGGATGCAGCGCACGGACAGGTCCTCGAGCGTCAGGTTGTTGCGCTTTCTCAGGGACTTGATCTTGGTGCCGACAAAATGCGCCTTGCGCCCGAGGCCTTTCGGAGCCGTCATGCAATCACCATTTGTGAAATTAACACTGTGAAATTTTTTCTGTGAAATTTTAGATTTTGTGTAGCTACTATACACCCATCGACTCAACCTTGAAGTCACGATTTCGGGAGACCGCCATGATTACGGAATTTCTGGACCAAATGCTTCCACTCAGGGAAGCGAGTCATGCACAGGTCGAACACTACGGTGTCGATATCCCGATGCGCTATTCGGAGTGCTACGCCAAGCTTGTCGACGGCCGAATCGTCCGACTCCGCAATTCACGCCAGTTCATAGGCTGGACCGGAATGAATGGAAGCCGGTGTTTACTGTTTGCCGACGGCGACCAGCAAATCGAGTTACGTCGCAGCGTGGACCGCGGGTTCGAGATCAACAAACCCGAGCGCGGCTGCAAGTTCGTGGCGCGCGACGGCAGCCTGCTCTACACGAGCTAACAGGGAGGTAATTACTGCCATGGACCGACAACAACAGGCCAAGCTATTGCGATCGGAGTGGGCCGAAAGTCCGCGATGGAAGGGTGTAAGACGCGACTACACGGCGGAGGATGTCGTCAGACTCCGGGGCACCGTCAATATCGAATACACGCTGGCGCGCCTGGGCGCGGAGAAATTCTGGCGCCTCGTCAACCAGGCGGATCCGCTGTGCGGGCTGGGTGCGATGACCGGCAACCAGGCTATCCAGGAGGTGCAGGCGGGCCTCAAGGCGATCTACTGCTCGGGATGGCAGGTGGCCGGTGATGCCAACAGTGCCGGCGTCATGTACCCGGACCAGAGCCTTTACCCGGTCGACTCGGTACCGAAGCTGGTCGAGCGCATCAACAATGCATTCGTTCGTACCGACGAGATTCATGCGCTCAACGGCGACACGAGCATCGATTGGTTTGCCCCGATCGTCGCCGATGCCGAGGCGGGTTTCGGCGGCAACCTGAATGCATTCGAGCTTATGAAGGCCATGATCCAGGCTGGCGCCGCGGGCGTGCACTTCGAGGATCAGTTGTCATCTGCCAAGAAGTGTGGGCACATGGGTGGCAAGGTGCTGGTCCCGACGCAGGAGGCAGTTGCCAAACTCACGGCGGCCCGGCTGGCTGCCGACGTGTGCGGTGTCCCGACTATCCTGATTGCGCGGACCGACGCGGATGCCGCAAACCTGATTACCTCGGATGCTGACGAGCGCGACCATCCATTCATCACCGGCGAGCGCACGCCAGAAGGGTTCTTCCGCACCAACGCGGGACTCGACCAGGCCATCGCGCGCGGCCTGGCATATGCGCCTTATGCTGACCTGATCTGGTGCGAAACATCGCGTCCGGATCTTGACCAGGCGCGTCGATTTGCCGAAGCGATTCACGCGGAGTACCCCGACCAGCTGCTGGCGTATAACTGCTCGCCATCTTTCAACTGGAAGGCCAATCTCGACGACGCGACGATGAAGACCTTCCGCGAGCAACTCGGCAAGATGGGTTACAAGTTCCAGTTCATAACGCTTGCAGGTTGGCACGCGTTGAATTCGAGCATGTTCAACCTTGCTCGTGCCTACAAGGCCGAGGGCATGTATGCTTACTCGCAGCTGCAGGAGCGCGAATTTGCCGACGAGCAACACGGCTTCCGCGCTGCTAAGCACCAGTCCTTCGTCGGTGCCGGCTACTTCGACGCGGTACAGAATACGATCATGGATGGCCTGTCATCCACGACCGCACTGGCCGGTAGCACCGAAGAGGAGCAGTTCGTGGCCTAGAAATCGACCGGGAGATTGCCGATGGCATCGAAGCAACACGAACCAATCGGCAATCTTTTGGTTCACCGCGCGTTTCGCAATTTCGTCGAAGACGAATTGCTGCCATCCATCGATTTCGATGCAGAATCGTTCTGGCAAGGGCTGGAGTCGCTCATCAGAGAGTTGACACCTGCCAACCGCGAGCTGCTGCGCATTCGCGACATGCTGCAGCAGAAAATCGACGATTGGCACGGCCTGCACGACGGGCCGAACTTCGATCACGACGACTACGTCGCGTTCCTTCGAGATATCGGATACCTGCTTGAGCCCGGAGAGTCGTTCGAGATCGGCACTACGGGTGTCGATCCGGAGATCGCAGAGGTCGCAGGGCCGCAACTGGTCGTGCCCGTCAGCAATGCACGGTTTGCATTGAATGCCGCTAATGCCCGGTGGGGCAGTCTTTATGACGCGCTCTACGGTACCGACGTCATTCCCAGCGATGCCGGCAAGGAAGCGGGCGCAGCGTATAACCCGAAGCGAGGCGAGGCGGTGATCGCGTATGCGGCCGATTTCCTGGATCGCGCAATCCCTTTGCCATCGGCCAGTCACGCTAACCCGAGCGACGCCGCTTACCGGGCAGCCGAATCCTACGTCGGTTCGTCCCGCGATGGAGCGAAGTGTTGCTACCTGTTTCGTCATCACGGGCTGCACGTCGAGATCCAGACCGATCCCGAACACCCGATTGGCCGCGACGCGCCCGGGCATGTCAGCGATGTAATCCTCGAGTCGGCGCTCACAACAATCCAGGACTGCGAGGATTCGGTCGCCGCCGTGGACGCCGAGGACAAAGTTGGTGTTTACCGGAACTGGCTCGGCCTGATGCGGGGGGACCTGGCAGCCACGTTCGAGAAGGGCGATCGTGCGATGACTCGCAGGCTGAGCGAGGATCGCCGGTATACGGCCAGTAACGGTTCGGAAATCGTGCTCCCGGGCCGCAGCCTGATGCTCGTGCGCAATGTCGGTCACCTGATGACGACAAACGCAGTACTCGACGAGGCCGGTGATGAGGTCTGCGAGGGCATACTGGACGCGCTCGTGACGTCGGCCTGCGCAGTGGCAAACCGCCGGCAGGATGCGCGCCTGCCAAACAGCCGCAGCGGCGCGATTTACATCGTAAAGCCCAAGATGCACGGCCCGGACGAAGTCGCTTTCACAAATGCGCTGTTCATGGCCGTCGAAGACGTCCTCGGCCTCGAGCGGAATACACTCAAGGTCGGGGTGATGGACGAGGAACGGCGTACGACCGTGAACCTGCAGGCTTGCATACGCGAGGTCCGAGACCGACTCGTCTTCATCAACACCGGCTTCCTCGACCGAACCGGCGACGAGATACACACCAGCATGCAGGCAGGCGCCGTGTTACCAAAGGAGACGATCAAGTCTCAGCCGTGGATCAACGCCTACGAGGACTGGAACGTCGACGTCGGTATTCGTTGTGGCCTGCCCGGTCGTGCGCAGATAGGCAAGGGCATGTGGCCCAAGCCCGATGAGATGCGTCAGATGATGGACGCCAAACAGGCGCATCCCGAGGCCGGCGCCAGCTGTGCGTGGGTGCCATCACCAACGGCGGCAACGTTGCATGCGATGCACTACCATTTTGTCGACGTGAGCGCGGTTCAGGAGAAACTGTCGTCGCGGCCGCACGCAAGTCTCGACGATATCCTGACACCGCCGCTCGGGGATCCGGCGATACTCACACCGGCGGAGATCCAGGCGGAACTCGATAACAATGCGCAGGGCATCCTCGGGTACGTCGTTCGCTGGATCGACCAGGGAGTCGGCTGTTCCAAGGTTCCGGACATCAGCGACGTCGGGCTGATGGAAGACCGCGCCACGTTGCGAATTTCGAGTCAGCACATTGCGAACTGGTTATTGCACGGAGTAACAACCGAGCAACAGGTCATGGAGACGTTTCGCCGCATGGCCATCGTCGTCGACGACCAGAATGCGGGTGATCCTGACTATCGTCGGATGAGTGACAGCTATGACGACAGCATCGCGTTCGAAGCGGCCTGCGATCTCGTCTTCAAAGGTTGCGAGCAGCCGAATGGTTATACGGAACCGCTGCTTCATGAGCACCGGCGGGACTTAAAAGCCGTATCATGAGGCAATGCGGACCACTTCATTCGCGCTGCTGCTGATTTTTTCCCTGTCGGTTCGTGCCGAGACGATTACGGTTGCTGTCGCCAGTAATTTCGCCGGCCCGATGGCGGACCTCGTGGAACAATTCGAGCAAAAAACGGGGCACCAGGTGCGGAGTGCGGCAGCGTCCACGGGCATGTTGTTCGCTGCCGTAACGAACGGGGCGAAGTACTCGGCATTGCTGGCCGCCGACGAACAAAGGCCGCGCTTGCTCGAAGAACGCGGTCTCGGCGTCGCGGGTTCGCGATTCACGTTCGCCATCGGCCGCCTCGAGCTATGGTCCGCCGATCCTGGTCTTGCGGGCGCAGATTGCCGCGCACAGCTCGAAGACCTCGGGCCGCGACGCCTGGCGATTGCCAACCCTGTAACTGCGCCTTACGGTGCAGCCGCAAAGTCGTTCCTGCAAGCCGCCGGACTGTGGGAGGGCGTCGAAAGTCGGCTCGTTTATGGCCAGAATATCGCGCAAACGCTGCAGTTCGTCGTTACCCGCAATGCAAGTCTCGGGCTAATCGCGGTGGCACAGGCAGATAGCGGCCGGCTGCCGGAGGCTGCCTGTCGCTGGCGCGTGCCCGCGTCGATGCATGAACCGATCATCCAACAGGCCATCCTTTTGCACCCTGCGGCAGACAATGATGTGGCCGTGGCGTTCCTGGAATTTCTCCGCAGCGGCGACGGCAAGGGAATCATTCGTTCCCACGGCTACGAGGTGCCCGACTGAGATGGACAGCCTGTTCTCACCGCTCTGGCTTTCGATTCAGCTGGCCACGATCACGACCGTATTGCTGCTGGCAATTGCGACGCCAATCGCCTGGTGGCTTGCACAGAGCGAGTCCCGCTGGAAGCCGCTGATACAGACCATCGTGGCCATGCCGATCGTCCTGCCGCCGACCGTGATGGGTTTCTACCTGCTGATCCTGCTCGGTCCGGCAGGAGCGCTTGGTAGCTGGTGGGTAGATCTGACCGGCAGTGCGTTGACGTTCTCGTTTGCCGGTCTCGTCATCGCATCCTGCATCTACAGCCTGCCATTCGCCGTGCAGCCGCTCTCGGTTGCGTTCGAGTCGCTCGGCAGGACGAAACTCGAAGCAGCCTGGACGCTCGGCGCGAGCCGCACGGACGCGTTCTTCACGGTCGCCGTTCCACTCTCGTTGCGCGGTTACCTCGGCGCCGTTGTCCTGAGCTTCGCTCACACACTCGGCGAGTTCGGCGTCGTACTCATGGTTGGTGGCAACATCCCCGGTGAGACGCGTGTCGTTTCTATTGCCATCTACGACCAGGTCGAGTCACTCAACTACGCAGCCGCGCACCAGTTGTCTGCGCTTTTGCTGATCGTTGCGTTCGGCGCGCTGCTTGCAATGTTCTTCGTCAATCGCAGGTGGCGACGATGAACGATCCCGCAATGATCCAGGTTCGCTACAAGCTGCAACGTGACGACTTTGCGCTTGATGTCGATGTGGGCCTGCCGATGCAGGGAATCACGGGCGTGTTTGGCGCATCCGGCGCCGGCAAAACGACTTTGCTGCGCTGTATAGCGGGGCTCGAGTCGGCTGCAGAGTCACGGCTGATCGTCGCGGGGGACGCCTGGGAGGACAGCAACTCGGGCGTGTCGCGCTCGGTGCAGGCGCGTAACGTTGGCTATGTATTCCAGGAGCCGCGACTGTTCGACCATCTCACGGTCCGTTCCAACATCGAGTATGGCCGCAAGCGACGCGAGCAGAACGGAACCGCAAGCTTCGATCGGGTCATCGACCTGCTCGGACTCGAGTCCCTGCTGTCGCGCAGCCCCGCCGAGTTATCGGGCGGCGAGGCGCAGCGTGTCGCGATCGCCCGGGCCTTACTTTGCGCGCCGCGATTCGTATTGATGGATGAGCCGCTTGCTTCGCTGGACCAGGCCAGGCGAGACGAAATCCTGCCGTTCCTGGATCGCCTACATGCCGAGTCGTCGATACCGATCGTCTATGTCAGTCACAACATCGAAGAAGTTTGCCGTCTGTGCGATCACCTCATCGTCATCGAGGGGGGGAGGGTCGTCGCCAACGGCGAACTCCAGGACGTGCTTGTGCGCACGGACGTCGCGGCCGTTGGCGGCGATCATGCGGGGTCGGTGATCGAAGGCACCGTAGCGGGCCATGATGACAATGACGATCTTACGGAACTGAAATTCTCGGGCGGAACCCTCTGGGTACCGGGCGAGACCGTGGCCATCGGTGCCCCGCTAAGACTCCGGATCCGCGCTGCGGATGTCAGTCTCTGTCGTGCGAGGCCGGACGATACGACAATCCTCAACGTGCTTCCGGCGGTCATCGACTCTATCGAACCGGCCGCCGGCCCGTCGACCCTGATACGCCTCGTGATAGGCGACGAGCGCATCGTCGCTCGCGTTACGCGCCGCTCGATCCGTGAACTCGATCTGAAGGCAGGTGACGATTTGTTTGCACAGATCAAATCGGTCGCGGTGCGTTCCTGTCGCGAAAGCGATGCGGAAGTATTGGCTGATCGTATCTAGAGTCGGCGCAGGTCGCGTTCCATTTCTTCGAGGTCACGTTCGAGGCGGCGCGCGTAGCCCTCCCAGTAATCGCGATCGAATTCCTCCGCGTCCCGGGAACGGTACTGTTCAGCCATTCGCTCACGGTCTTTGTCGATCCTTTTCTCCATCCTTCTCAGTTGGAGCCGCATGCTTTGCAAATCGCTACTCATCGGACTTCGCGAGGTCTGGCCGTAGGTCCCGGACATGTCGATGCCGACCTGGTTTGACGGGCCACCTGAGGTCGACCCCATTTTCTGACGCACCAGCCGTTCCATATTTTCAACGCGGCGCTGCGAGCGATCCAGGCGCGACTGTATGCGCGACAGGAACTGCTGGTCGGATTCATTCTTCTGCGCGCCTTGCCCGTATGCGACAGGTCCGGTTGTGAGGCTGGCGCCAATCAATAGCGCAGGAATAAGAAATTT
>JABAOH010128276.1_pt2 | contig 29006 bp, 32 predicted proteins | sample 7062181 | NCBI WGS metagenome assembly JABAOH01 (sample SAMN14538630, study PRJNA623070) | marine sediment metagenome | biome: marine biome [ENVO:00000428]; feature: marine pelagic biome [ENVO:01000023]; material: deep marine sediment [ENVO:00002113]; isolation source: pool of 5 deep marine...
TACGTGACCGCCATCGTGCGCGGCGATGTGGCGGCGGTGAAGGCGGCGGTGGATGCCGGGATCCGCAACGCCGAGAAGGTCGGCGAGGTCATCGCCAGCCATGTCATCGCCAGGCCGCACGTCAACATCGACCTGGTGCTGCCGCTGGGTCGGGCCGAGGAAGCGCAAGCGGAGCTGGGCTAGCGGCGCCGCCGGGCGCCCCGGCCTACGGAGGACGGAGATGCTCCTGGGACGCGTGGCGGGGACGCTGGTCGCCAGCCGCAAAGAGCCCCTCATGGAGGGCATGAAGCTGCTGGTGTTGCAGCAGCTCGACGTCGACAACCAGGCGACGGGGGGCTACGTGGTGGCCGTCGACGCGGTGGGCGCCGGGATCGACGAGGTGGTGCTGTACGCCACCGGCAGCTCGGCGCGGCAGACCGAGCTCACCCGCGATCGACCTTGCGATGCGGTGATCATGGCCATCGTCGACACCTGGGAGGTGGAGGGCACCGAGGTGTACCGCAAGTAGCGGCTCCCCGGCCCACCGGAGGCGTGGAGGGACATGAACGGCCTCACCGAGCAGCAGATTCAGGACATCATCGAGCGGGTGCACCGCCGGCTGGGAGAAGCCGGCGACCGGCGGCCCGGAGCGGCGCTACGCGCCGCCGCCCAGTTGGAGGAGGCCGCCCGGGCGGAGCTGGGCGACGGCATCTACCCGACCATCGACGACGCGGTACGGGCGGCGTCGGTTGCCTTCCACGCCTATCGCGAGACCGGCCTCGAAGGGCGCAAGAAGATCATCGCGGCGGTGCGGGGCGCCATGCTGGAGCAGGCCGCCTCCCTGGCCCAGATGGCCCACCAGGAGACCGGCTTGGGCCGGGTCGAGGACAAGGTGCGCAAGAACCGGCTGGTTACCACCAAGGCACCCGGCCCGGAGGATCTGGAGTTGGAGGCGGTCACCGGCGACCAAGGGATGATGGTCACCGAGTTCGCCCCCTTCGGGGTGGTGGCGGCCATCACGCCCACCACCAATCCCACCTCGACCATCATCAACAACACCATCAGCATCGTGTCGGCCGGCAATGCCGTGGTGTTCAACGTGCACCCCAACGCCAAGAGGGTGTCGGCGGAGAACATCCGGCTCATCAACCGGGCGATCGAGGGAGCCGGGGGACCACCCGACCTGGTCACCGGGGTCCCCGAGCCCACCATCGAGTCCGCCCGGGAGCTGATGCATCACCCGGAGGTGCGCCTGCTGCTGGTCACCGGCGGGCCGGCCGTGGTGCGGGAGGCCCTGCAGACCGACAAGCGGGCGATCACCGCCGGGCCGGGGAACCCACCGGCGGTGGTCGACGAGACCGCCGACGTGGAGAAGGCGGGGCGGGACATCGTGGCCGGAGCCTCCTTCGACAACAACATCGTGTGCACCGACGAGAAGGAGGTGTTCGCCGTCGATACGGTGGCCGACCGGCTGGTGCGCGCCATGGCCCAGCACGGTGCCTACCGCCTCAAGGAGCACGAGCTGAAACGCCTGGAGCGGGTGATCTTCACCGAGCCGGGCCCTCCGGGCAAGCCGGCGGTGGTCGATCAGCGGTGGATCGGCAAGGACGCCGGCCGCATCCTCGCCGAGATCGGAGTCTCCGTGGACGACGAGGTGCGGCTGGCGGTCGCCGAGGTGCCGGCGGAGCACAACCTGGTGTGGACTGAGCAAATGCTGCCGGTGTTGCCGGTAGTGCGTGTCTCCACCGTCGAGCAGGCCATCGATCTGGCGGTGCGGGCGGAGCACGGCTTCCGTCACACCGCCTCCATCCACTCCACCAACGTGGAGACCATCACGCGCATGGCGCGGGCGATGAACTGCAGCATCTTCGTGGCCAACGGACCCAACTTCGCCGGCCTCGGCGAGGGTGGGGAGGGGTTCTGCTCGTTCTCGATCGCCAGCCCCACCGGAGATGGTCTCACCCGTCCCCGCACCTTCTCGCGGGAGCGGCGCATCACGGTGGTGGGGGCGCTGAGGATCGTCTAGGAGATGCGACCGGCGCTCGCCCTCCTCGAGTTCGACTCGGTGGCCACCGGCATCGCCGCCGGCGACGCCATGGTGAAGCGGGCCCCGCTGGACACGCTCTACGCCGGCACCGTGCAGCCGGGCAAGTACCTGGTGCTGGTGGGAGGAGAGGTAGCCGACGTGGAGGAGGCGGTCGACGCCGGCCGCGGGGCCGGCGGTGGAGCGTTGCTCGACGTGGTGGTGCTGCCGGACGTGCACCCGCAAGTGGTGGCGGCCGTTGCCGGCGCCCGGCGCACCTCGGAAGGGGAGGCGCTGGGAGTGATCGAGACTCGCACCGTGGCGGCGGTCATCGAGGCGGCCGATGCCGGCGTGAAGGGCGCCGACGTCACCCTCCTGGAGCTGCGGCTGGCGGACGGGCTCGGCGGCAAGGGGTACGTGCTGTTCGGGGGGCCGGTCGCAGAGGTGGAAGCCGCAGTGGAGATCGGCACCGGACGCATCGGCGTGGGACAGCTCTTCGGCAGCGTGGTGATTCCCCAGCTGCATGAGGAGATGGAAGAGAACTTGACGGCCGACGCGCGCTTCCGGCGCCGGGCCGCCACCTACCGGTCCGAGGAGTGACCGTGCAGCTGGGAAGGGTGATGGGAACCGTGGTGGCCACCGTCAAGTACGAGGGGCTGGAGGGAGTCAAGCTGCTCATTGTGCAGCCCCTCGACCGTGACCAGCAGCCCACCGGCCGCCCGGTGGTGGCCGCCGACGCGGTGCACATGGCCGGTCCCGGAGAACTGGTGTACTTCGTGGGGGCCCGCGAGGCCTCGCAGGCCCTGCCCAACACCTTCGTGCCCGTCGACCACGCCATCGTGGGCATCGTCGACGCGGTGGCGGAGCTGAGGGGAGGAACCGAGTGAAGCTGGGCCGCGTGGTGGGCACGGTGGTCTCGACCATCAACTCGCCCGTGTTCGACGCGCGGCGCCTGCTGCTGTGCGACCTGCTGGACGCGACCGGGACCGCCACGGGCGGCTACCTGCTGGCGGTGGATACCGTGGGTGCCGGCGCCGGCGAGGTCGTGCTGCTGCTCGACGAGGGCAACTCGGCCCGGCAGGTCATCGGCGAGGACCCGGCGCCGATCCGGGCGCTGGTGGTGGGCATCGTCGACGAGGTGACGCTCGACGGCGCCGAGGTGCTCGGAGGCGCCTAGCTCAGACCGCGCTCAGCCGGCGGTGGCGAGGCGCTCGACGAGCGCCACCGCCCCGGCGGCATCTGCTGCCCAGCCGTCGGCACCCAGGGCGCGGGCGTGGCGGTTGCCGTCGACGGCGGCCCCGCCGACCAGCACCGGGACCGTATCCCCCGCTGATTCCTTGAGCACGGTGACGGTGGTGCTCACTGCCGCCTCGTTGTCGCCGTGGAAGGCGCTCACCCCGATGGCGCAGAGGCGGTCGGCTTCGAGCACGGCGGAGACGAACGCCTCCACCGGCAGGTCGGCGCCCAGGTCGACGGCGTGGAAACCGGCGCTGCGCAGCAGGTCGGCCAGCATGCTCACCCCCATGCCGTGGCGCTCCCCGGGTGCGGTGCCCACCAGGACCGTGCCGCGGGTACGGCCCCGCCGCGAGAACCGAGGCCCGAGGCGACCCATGAGGCGGGTGGCGATCACNNGCCGATCGACCGCATCGCGGGGGCCAGCACTTCGAGGTAGAGCGCCGCCGGGCTGCGTCCGGAGGCCATGGCAGCCTCGACGAGGGCCCACGCTCCCCGCTCGTCACCGGCCAGCAGGCGCGCCTCCAGCCGGTGCTCCCAGGCGGCAGGGGCGGGGACGGGCGGAACCGGCCCCAGCCCGCGCAGGGCGGCCAGGTCCGCCTCGTCGACTCGCCACACCGCTCCCTGCTTGCGGGCGGGGAGCTTCCCCAGCCGCACGTAGCGGTACACGGTCATGTAATGGACGCCGAGCAGTTCGGCGGCTTGTTGCAGGCTGAGGGTGCGCGCCACGGCGGCGCCGATCTTATCGCTCATTGGATGATGGCGGTGCCGCCGGGGCCGCAGGGGGCCTGGGGGAACTGCCGGTATCCGGCTGATGCCGGTAGCTTGCCCCCAAATGCGAGTACTGGTCACCGGAGCCACCGGATACGTCGGCGGGCGGCTGGTGCCGGCCCTGCTGCAGCGAGGCCACCAGGTGCGCTGCCTGGCGCGGGACCCCGCCAAGCTGGCCCTGCACCCGTGGCGTGATGAAGTAGAGGTGGTAGCGGGCGACGTCCTCGAGGCGTCCACCTTGACGCCCGCCATGGTCGGCTGCGATGCCGCCTACTACCTGGTGCACTCCATGGGCGAATCGGGGCACTTCCCCGTGCAGGACCTCCGCGCCGCCCGCAACTTCCGGGAAGCGGCCGCCGGGGCCGGCCTGGGTCGCATCGTGTATCTGGGGGGCCTGGGCGGCGGCGACGATCTCTCCGAGCATCTGAGCAGCCGCCAACGAGTGGGGGAGGAGCTCGCCGCCGGCCCCACCCCGGTGACGGAGCTGCGCGCCGCGGTGATCATCGGATCGGGGTCGGTGTCCTTCGAGATGCTCCGCTACCTGACCGAGGTGCTGCCGGTGATGACCACCCCCAAGTGGGTACGCACCCGCTGCCAGCCCATCGCCATCGCCGACGTCATCGAGTGGCTGGTCGCCGTGCTGGACGATCCCGAGCCGACCGACCGCGTGCTCGAGATCGGCGGGCCCGACGTGCTCAGCTACGAAGAGATGATGCGCATCTACGCCGAGGAAGCCGGGCTGCGCCGCCGCTGGATCATCCCGGTGCCGGTGCTGAGCCCCAAGCTCTCCTCGCTGTGGGTGGGGCTGGTGACGCCGCTCCCACCCGGCGTGGCCCGTCCCCTGGTGGAGAGCCTCCGCAACGAGGTAGTGGTACGCGACCCGGCGATCACCGAGCTGTTTCCCCACCGTCCCATCTCCTACCGGGACGCGGTGCAGCGGGCGATCGCCGGCATCCGCAGCCTGGCCGTGGATACCCGCTGGTCGGACGCCGCGGCGACGCCTGCCCAGCCGCTTCCCACCGATCCGGGCTGGGCGGGGGGCACGCTGCTGGTCGACCGCAAAGAGGTGGCGACCTCGGCTTCTGCCGACGAGCTGTACTGGGCATTCAGCCGGGTGGGAGGAGACGTCGGCTACTACTCGGCGGGCGCGGCATGGTGGCTGCGGGGAGTGCTCGATCAGCTGGTGGGTGGGGTGGGCCTGCGCCGGGGGAGACGCCATCCGGAGCAGCTCCGACCCGGCGAGGCGCTCGACTTCTGGCGGGTGGCGGTGGTGGAGCCGGGCCGGCGCCTGCAGCTCAAGGCGGAGATGAAGGTGCCCGGGGAGGCGTGGCTGGAATGGGTGGCGGAGCCGGCGGGCGCAGGAGCGCGGCTCACCCAGACCGCCTACTTCGCGCCGCGGGGGCTGTGGGGCCGGCTCTACTGGTACGCGCTGGTGCCATTCCACCTGCTGGTGTTCCGCCGCATGGCCCGGGGCGTGGTGCGAGCCGCCGAGCGGCGGGCCCCGGCACCGGCCGCCTCCTGAACCACCGGCACCGTCTCGCCCCATGGGACGGGAGGGCGGGACCGGTACCCTAGGCGGCGGGGCGGCAGTAGCCTGGTTGGCCGACACCGCTCCGGGGCTGGATGGACGCCGACACCGCAATCACGTTGGACCGGGAGCCGCGGCGGTCGGTGGTGGCCCGCCGCCTCAAGACCGTTACCGTGGTGGCGCTGCTCTTCGCCGTGGTCACCGCCGCCTTTCCTTTGCTGCTGGCGGTGACGGCGGTGGTGGACGCCGTCCGGGCGCTGGCCCGCTCTCGACCTTGGGTAGGGGTGCGGCTGCTGGCGTTCGGCTGGGTGTACCTGGCCGCCGAGGTTTGGGGGGTGCTGGGGCTGGGTGCCATCTGGCTGTTCAGCGGCGCCGGGCGGGGGCGGCACCTCATGCTGAAGTGGACCTACGCGCTGCAGGCGGCGTGGGCGGCCACCCTGTTCGCCGCCCTGCGGGCCCTCTTCGGCCTGCGGCTGGAGGTGGAGGGAGCCGATGAGGTGGCGCCCGGCCCCATCCTGCTGCTCTTCCGCCATGCCTCGATCGTCGACAACCTGCTGCCGGCCCGGCTGGTCGCCCGGCCCCACGGCATCCGGCTCCGCTACGTGCTCAAACGCGAGCTGCTGTCGGATCCTGCCCTCGACATCGCTGGAAACCGCCTTCCCAACTACTTCGTCCGCCGCGGTTCGGGGGAGAGCCGGGCGGAGATCGCCCGGGTGCGGCTCCTCGCCGAGGACCTGGGACCCCAGGAGGGAGTGCTCATCTACCCGGAGGGCACTCGCTTCACACCCGCCAAGCAGGCCCGGGCGCTGGAGGTGCTCGCCGGGCGGGATGCCGCCCTTCACGCGAGAGCCCGTCACTTCCGCCACGTGTTGCCGCCCCGGCTCGGGGGGCCTTTGGCGCTGCTCGATTCGGGCACGGACGTCGTCGTGTGTGCCCAGTGGGGCCTCGACGGCTTTGCCCACGTCGCCGACGTGTGGAGCGGCAAGCTGGTGGGCCGCACGGTGCGGGTTCGCTTCTGGCGGGTGCCGGCGACGGACATCCCGGCGGAGCGCGGCGAGCGCATCAACTGGCTGTATGAGACGTGGCGCCGGGTCGACGAGTGGATCGCCGACGCCGCCGGGAGGGAGGAGCCATGAGCGAGTACCTCAACGTGCTGGGGGTCACCGCAGCAGTGGTGGCGGGAGCCATGTTGCTGCTGTGGCTGGTCAGTCTGTGGATGCGCGACGCCAGCATCGTCGACATCTTCTGGGGCGCCGGTTTCGCCCTCATCGCCTGGACGGCCTTCGTGGTCGGTGACGGCGCCACCGCGCGCCGAGTCCTCCTGGTGGTGCTGACCTCACTGTGGGGGCTGCGGCTGGCCGGCTACCTGGCGTGGCGGAACTTGGGGAAGGGGGAGGATTACCGCTACCGGGCGATGCGCAAGCGACACGGGGAGAGGTTCCCGCTGGTGAGCCTGGGGACCGTGTTCGGGCTGCAGGGGCTGCTGATGTGGGTGGTGTCGCTCCCGGTGCAGATCGGCCAGGTTCCGGCCACACCCACCGGGCTCACCTGGCTCGACGGCGCCGGTGTGCTGGTGTGGTTGGTGGGCGTGGTGTTCGAGGCGGGAGGCGACTGGCAGCTCTCCCGCTTCAAGGCCGACCCGGCCAACGAGGGCAAGGTCATGGACCGGGGCCTGTGGCGCTACACCCGCCACCCCAACTACTTCGGCGACTTCATGGTGTGGTGGGGGCTCTACCTGGTGGCACTCTCCACCGGGGTCGCCTGGTGGACGGCGGTGGGACCGGCGCTGATGTCCTTTCTGCTGATGCGGGTGTCGGGGGTGACGCTCCTGGAGAAGTCCCTCCGCTCGCGGCGGGAGGGCTACGAGGAGTACGTAGCTCGTACCAGTTCCTTCTTTCCCCGCCCGCCGCGGTCATGAGCAGCGGGCTGGTCTGGTTTCGCCGCGACCTGCGGCTGAGCGACAACCCGGCGTGGGCGGCGGCCACCGCCGCCCACAACACCGTGACGGCACTCTTCGTGGTCGACCCGGCGCTGTGGGATTCGAGCGGTGCTCACCGCCTCCGCCAGCTCGGCGCCCACCTCGCCGCCCTCGACGACTCGCTGGCCGAGGCGGGGGGCCGCTTGCTGGTACGGCGGGGCGATCCGAGCGAGGTGGTTCCCGCCGAGGCGAGCCGCCTTCGGGCGGAGGCGGTGTACTGGAACGGGGACGTTACCCCCTATGCGGCGCGGCGGGACGCGACGGTGGGGGAGGCGCTGGCGATGCCGGCGGTGGTCCACCACGGCTGCTGGGTGCACCGGCCGGGAGCGATCACGACGGCGGAGGGAGCCCCTTACCGGGTGTTCACCCCCTTCCACCGGCGTTGGGACCAGGAGCGCTGGGAGCCGTGGCCACAGCCCGGCGGGGCGCAGGTCGCGAGCGATGCCGGGGAGGGGCTGCCGCCGGTGGAGGGGGATCCGCTGATGGCTGCCGGAGAGGAGAGCGCCCGGTGGCGCCTGGAGGAGTTCGCCGGCCGGGTGGAACACTATCCGGAGACGCGGGACCGGCCCGACCTGGACGCCACCTCCCGCCTCTCCGCCGACCTCAAGTTCGGCACGATCTCCCCCCGTACCGTGGCTGAGCGGCTGGGAACCGGCGGTGCGGGGAGCGCGGCCTTCGTGCGCCAGCTGTGCTGGCGCGACTTCTATGCCCAGCTCATGGCGGCGTATCCGGAGACCGTGCGCCGGGCGATGCGCCCCGAGTACGAGGGAATTGCCTGGCGCAACGACCCCGAGGAGTTCGCGGCCTGGCAGGAGGGACGCACCGGCTATCCGATCGTCGACGCCGGTATGCGGCAGCTGGCGGGGGAGGGGTGGATGCACAACCGGGTACGCATGATCACCGCCTCCTTCCTGGTGAAGGACCTGCTCATCGACTGGCGCTGGGGGGAGCGTCACTTCCGCCGCCTGCTGGTGGACGGCGACCTGCCGCAGAACGTGGGCAACTGGCAGTGGGTAGCGGGCACCGGGGCCGACGCAGCCCCCTACTTCCGGATCTTCAACCCGGTCACGCAGAGCCGCAAGTTCGACCCCGCCGGGGACTACATCCGCCGCTGGGTGCCGGAACTGGGAGAGGTGCCCGCCAAGGTGGTGCACGCCCCGTGGCAGGGGGCTGCACCGCAGCGGGAGCAGATCGCAGCCGCCGGGTACCCGCCCCCGCTGGTCGACCACGCCGAGGCACGCCGCGCCACGCTGGCGGCGTACGAGGCGGCGCGCGGCGCGGCCGAGTAGCCGGTCTGCTCCCCATCCCGCCGGCTGCCCACTCGAGAGTCCGCCGGTCGAGCGGAGCCGGACGACCGTGGTGCAGTAGATTGGGCCCTCGTCGTCGGGAAGGGGCAGGTGGAGGCAAAGCTGCAACTAGCGGCCCAACAACTGGCCCGCATGCGGGGCATGACCGCCCTCTACCACAAGCGCTTCTTCGCCGACACCCGGTTCGTGCTGCTGGTGGTGCTGGCGCTGCTGGCGGTGGGCTTCCTCGGCGCCCCGGAGGTGTTCGCCGTCGTGCCACTGGTGGCGCTGCTGGGTGCCTGCCAGACCGCCTTCGACGCCTCCTACCTCATCTTCGCCCGCCAGTACGCGGCGTCGCTGGAGGGCTACCTCAACCGGCACCTCGGCGAGGAGGTGCTGGTGGCTGCCCGGCTGGAGGACGCCTACTTCTTCCCCCTCGACCGGCGCAAGGTGGTGACGCTGGCCTTCGGCGAGGGTTTCTCCTGGTTCGGCTTCATGACCGCCCTCTACACCGCCGCCGGCGTGGTGGCTTACGTGACGGGGCTGGCGCTGGCGGTGCCGGTGCTGCGCGAGGAAGCGGCGGGCTGGCTGGCTCCCTACTTGATCGTGCTGGGGGTGCTCACCGCGGCGGCGCTGACAGCCGGGCTGTGGTGGTTCGCGTGGGGTGTCGGCGAGCGGCGGCTGCGGCGGATCCTCGACGAGGCCTTCGCTCCCGGGAGCTAGAGGACCGCGCCGGCGGCGGCGGCGCTCATCCGGAACGCGTTGCGGTACCGTACCCAATTCACCGCGAGGAGGAGGACCCTGTGACGGCCACCGTACCGGCTACCGAGGCGCGACTGACCGGCTTGCGGCGCTTCAACGCCGCCATGGGCGTGCTGCATCTGGTGCAGGGCGTGCTGATGCTGGTGCTGTCCAGCGACTTCTCCCTGCCCGTGACCACCGCATTCAGCCGTCTCGATCCGGCCGTGGGCCGGCTGGTACCCGACTTCGAGACCGCCTTCGAGCTGCGCCTCGGTCCGCTGGTGGCCGGTTTCCTGTTGCTGTCGGCGCTGGCCCACTTCCTGATCGCCGCCCCGGGCATCTACCCCTGGTATGCCCGCAACCTGCGCCGCGGCGTCAACTACGCCCGCTGGGTGGAGTACTCCTTGAGCTCCTCGCTGATGATCGTGGTGATCGCCATGCTGGTGGGTATCTACGACGTCGTGGCGCTGCTCGCCATCTTCGCCATCAACGCCACGATGATCCTCTTCGGGTGGATGATGGAGCTCCACAACCAGACCACCGCGCGCACCGATTGGACCTCGTACTGGTTCGGAGTGATCGCCGGGGCGGTTCCCTGGATCGCGGTCGCCATCTACCTGATCGGGGCCGGCGGTCCGGAAGGCGGCCCGCCGGGCTTCGTGTACGGGATCTTCTTCTCCATCTTCGTGTTCTTCAACGTGTTTGCGGTCAACATGGTCTTGCAGTACCGCAAGGTGGGGCGCTGGCGCGACTACCTCTACGGGGAACGCGTCTACATCCTGCTGAGCCTGTTCGCCAAGTCCGCGCTGGCCTGGCAGGTGTTCGCAGGCACACTGCGACCCGTGTGACGGCGTGGGCAGCATCATCACCGGCACCGGGATCGCCATTCCCGAGCGAGTCATCACCAACCACGACCTGGCCCGGGTGATGGACACCTCCGACGAGTGGATCCGCAACCGCACCGGGGTGGCGGAGCGCCGCCTGGTGGAGGAGGGAACCGGCTCCGCCACGCTGGGTGCCGCCGCCGGGACGGCGGCGCTGGCCGACGCCGGAGTGGAGCCCCAGGGCGTGGATGCGTTGATCACGGCCACCATGACTCCCGACTTCTACGCCCCCGGGATCGCCGGGTTGGTACAGCACGAGATGGGGCTGGGCGCGATCGCCGCCTTCGACATCCGTCAGCAATGCGGCGGATTCCTCTACGGTCTCGACCTGGCGGACAGCCTGCTGCGGGCGGACAAGGCGGGCACCGTGCTGGTGGTGGGTACCGAGGTGCACGCCGGCTTCCTCCCCTTCGGCCCCACCAGCTGGGCCAATCTGACGGGCAGCGCCGAGCCGCCGACCGCGGAAGAGTGGGACTACAACACGGCGCACCGGGCGTGGAGCGTGCTGTTCGGGGACGGGGCCGGTGCCGCGGTGCTGCAGCGTTCCGCGGACGACGGCGCCGGCCTGCTGGGCGCAGCGCTGCACACCGACGGTGCCCACTTCGAGTTGATCCACGTCCCCGGGGTGGGCTTCCGCAGCCGTCCCTACGTGGACGCAGCCGCCGTCGCCGGGCAGCGGCACGTTCCGGTGATGAACGGCGCCGAGCTGTTCCGGCAGGCGGTGCGCCGCATGCCGCAGGCGGTCCGGGAGGTCACCGAGCAGCTGGGGATGGCGGTGGAGGACCTCGATCTGGTCATTGCCCACCAGGCCAACGAGCGTATCACCGACGGAGTGCGCCGCAGCCTGGGACTGTCTGCCGAGGTGGTGCCGTCCAACATCTCCCGCTACGGGAACACCACCGCCGCCACCCTGCCCATCCTGTACCACGAGCTGCGACAGCAGGGGAAGGTGCGTCCCGGCAGCCTGGTGTGCTTCACCACCTTCGGGGCGGGCGCCCACTGGGGGGCGGCACTCTATCGGGAGCCTTCCTGAGGCGGCGCTTCCGGCCCCACCGGCGGTCCCAGGTCTCCGCCGGGCAGCCAGGCGATATCGGGGGGAAACAGCAGGTCCAGCGTCCAGTCGATGGCCACCCTTGCCTTGCGCAGCAGGGTAGGGAGACGTCCCAGGTAGTAGCTGCGCCACAGGAACCAGGCGGGCAGCCCGGAGAGCCGGATCCCCAACACCAGCCCCACCGCGTTGCGGTGGCCCAGCGAGACCAGCTGGCCGAGCGAGCGGTAGCGGAACGGAGGCCGCTTGGCTCCGGCAAGGAGTGCCGGCAGATGCCGGCCCAGATAACGGCCTTGGCGGATGGCGAACTGGGCGGTGGGCGGCGAGGTGCCCCCGCGACCGTCGGGCACGGCTGCCAGGTCGCCCAGCGCGTAGATGCCGGGTGCGGCGCGCAGGTTCGAGTCCACCAGCACCCGTCCGGTGGGGTCGGTGGGCAAGCCGAGGCCGTCCACCAAGGGATGTGGCCGCACCCCCGCCGACCAGATCACGGTGCCCGCCGGGAAGGCACGGCCGTTCTCGAGTATCACCCCGTCCTGGTGGACTGCGGCCACCCTTCGCCCCAACACGACCTCCACACCGCGACGGCGCAGGGCCCGCTCGGCGGCGGCGCTGAGCCGGGCCGGCAGCGCGGGCACGACCCGGTCGACGGCGTCGACGAGTATCACCCGGGAAGCGGGCGCCTCGGGAAAGAAGCGAGGCACCGCGTCCGAGAGGAAGTCCTGCAGCGCCGCGGCCACCTCCGCCCCCGAGAACCCGGCGCCGACCACGGCCAATGTGGTGTGGCGGCGATCACCGGACTCGGTGGCGGCGTCGAGCAGCGCCAGTACCCGGTTGCGGATGCGGAGGGCGTCGGCGATGGACTTGAAGGGCAGCGCGTGCTCGCCGACACCTTCGACCCCGAAGGTCGCCGGAACCGAGCCCAGGGCCAGCACGAGGGCATCGCCCTGGTAGCGAACCGGGGGGCGGCCCAGCTGGGGGCGGACCCAGACGGAGCGTGCGGCCGGATCGATCTCCTCGATGGTCCCCACCACCAGCCGGGTGCGGGGGCAGAGCTGGCGGATCGGGCTGACGATGTGGCGAGGGTCGACGTCGGCCGCGGCCACCTCGGCCAGCATGGGGCTGAACAGCAGAAAGTTGTCGTCGGAGACGAGCGTGACGTCGGCGTGGGCCTCCAGGCGCCGGGCTACCTCGATGCCGGCGAAGCCGCCACCCAGCACCAACACCGCCTCCATTGGGGGGATGCTAGAGGCTGGCCTGGATGATGACCGGAGGTGGACACGGTGTGAAGGCTGCCGAGGATGCCTCGCAGGAGGCCTAGCCAACAGGGCGGGCTAGCGTCCCCTGCACGCACACGAGGGGCGACCCGTGGTCCAGCCGGTGACCCGACGATTGTTCTTGGCCCGCTTCACGAGAGGCGCCGTTGGTGTCGCCGTCATGGGGGTCTTTGCCGCGTGCGGCTCCGACTCAGATGCAGCCTCGACAACGGCCGCGCCGGCTACGACGGCCGGCACGACGGGCACGACGAGAGCGAGTGTCACGTCCTCCACTGGGCAAGGCGAAGCCGGCTCGCCGCCGGAGACGTTCGCAGACAGCCCAGGATTCGACATCGGTCGGGTCGACTTGGGCTTCGTCTCCGCCTACGTACTAGCCCGGAAAGCGGAGGCAGTAGTGATCGACACTGGGGTCAGCGGGAGCGAAGGCCAGATCGAAGCAGGCCTCGCTGCCCTCGGAGTGGGTTGGGGAGATGTTGGCCATGTCATCCTCACCCACCTGCACGGCGACCATGTCGGCAGCCTCGGCGCGGTGATGGACTCGGCGACGGGCGCGGTCGGTTACGCCGGTGAAGCGGACCTTCCGGCCATCGCGTCACCCCGCACCCTGACTCCCGTAGGCGACGGCGACAAGGTGCTGCAACTCGAGATCATCGAGACTCCCGGCCACACTCCTGGCTCGATCTCGATCTTGGACCCGTTCGGGGGCTCCTTGATCGCAGGAGACGCCATGAACGGGGCCGGAGGCGGGGCTGTGGCCGGCCCCAATCCTCAGTTCACCTCTGACATGGCGACCGCAGAGGACTCGGTTCGGAAGCTGGCCGGTCTCAACTTCGACTCGGTCTATTTCGGTCACGGAGCGCCGCTGGTCGGAGGAGCCAAGGAGGCGGTGATGGCGCTCGTCTCAGACTTGTAGCGCTCACTCAGGTCGAGCACATCACCAGCGCGTGCTCGTCCGAATCGACCCGCGAGCAAAGCCAGGGGCCGATGGGCCGCCCAGGTCTCTCGCATTCGTCGTGCCGCCGCGCCGGTCATGGGGGACGCGAGGAGCGCGGGCCACTCCTGGGGCGGGGAGATTCCGGACTCAGGGGCGAGCCAGTTCTAGGACGGCGGCGACCGCCGCCCCGGCGTCGGCGTCGGGATCGTCGATGCTGGCGTGGGTCGCTCCGCTCACCACGTCGAGTCGGGAGTCGTGGCCGGCGTCGGTGAGGGCGAGATGGAAGCTGATCGAGAGCTGCTCCAACGGGTCCCGCTCGCCGACGACCAGCCGGACCGACAGCTCGGGACGGCGATCCACCAGTTTCATGGGATTGCCGCGCTCCCACCGCTCCGGCGCTTCGTCCGGAGGGGCGCCGAAGAACACCCCCAGCAGACTGCCGAAGGCGTCGACGTCGTAGGGCCCGGCGATGCCGACGAAGCCGTCCGGAAGTGGAGTGCCGTTGCCGGCAAGGCAGCCGGACTGGTACTCGTCTCCCGCCAGCGCCACCACCGCCCCGATGTGGGCGCCCGCCGAGTAGCCGGCCAGCACCACTCGGCGGGGGTCTCCCCGGTAGCGGTCCGCTTCCTGCCGGGCGAAGCGCACCGCGCAGGCGGCGTCCTCGAACGAGGTGGGGTAGCCGCCTCCGGCGAACACCACTCGGTAGGGAGCGTTGAACACCACGATTCCTTCCGCCGCCAGCGCCCGGGCCAGCGGTGCGACGTCGTCGGGTGCTCCGCCCACCCAGCCTCCACCGTGGAGCAGCACCACTACCGGCCAGGGTCCGCCCCCTCGCGGGTGAACCACGTCCAGCTCCAGCCCGGGCGTGAAGGCCACCCCCCGTACTTCCTCGATGCCCGCCGGGCCGGGAAGGGTCGTGGTGGTGCTGGTGCTGCTGGTGCTCGAGGTGCTGGTGCTCGTGGAGCTCGATGTGCTGCCGGCGCCCCTCGGGGCCGCGGCGGTGGCGGCCGTTCCCTGGCCGTTCTCCCCGCCCGGATCGGCCGCACCGGAACAGCCGCTCAGCAGGATCACCAAGGCCGTTGCCAGCGCCGCCGCCGGTTCCCTCACCGGGTGGCCATCCGTTCCAGCAGCAGGTGGGTGGTCCAGTTAGCGGCGTCGCCCCAGCCCGCCGCCACCCGGCGGATCTCGTCCTCGGGGAGGAGGTCCTCCCGGCCCAGGTAGTGGCGGCTCACCGCCTTGCGCACTCCCAGATCACCGGCCGCCACCGCCCGGGGTCGGGCCAGGCAGCGGGCCAGCAGCCAGTCTGCGCTCCACCGTCCCACTCCCCGCAGCGCGGTGACTCGGGCGACCACGTCCTCATCGGCGAGATCGCCGAGCCCCGCAAGCCGTCCTTTCTCGGCGGCCTGCGCCACGCCGATCACGTACTCCGCCTTGCGACGGGAGAACTGGAGCGCTCGCAGCTCCTCGGGGTCGGCAGCGGCCAGAGAGGCCGGCGTGGGGAACTCCCACCAGGTATCCCCGCGCCAGCGGTGGGCAACTCCGAACCGCTCCACCAGCCGCCGCCGGGTGGTAGTGGCGAAGCGGAGGTTGATCTGCTGGGCGCTGATGGCGGTCACCAGCGCCTCGAAGGGGTCGGGTTCCAGGGGCGGCCGGTAGCCGGGTCGCTCTGCCAGCAGCGATCCCACCACCCGATCGCGCTCGGCGAGCTCCACCAGCGGCTGCCGGGGCAGCTCCTCGGCGAGCCGGTGGCGCAGGTCGGCGGCGGCCGTCTCCGCTTCGTGAAGGCTGGGGGCGCTGACGTGCACCCCGCCGTTCGGATCCTGGCGGGCGCGGTAGGGGAAACCACCGTTCGATCCCCGGATCACGCGGGTGTAGCCGCCGTCCCCTACCCGGTTGACCGGGTCGCCTCCCCAGCGCTGATGGCGAGCCAGCGAGAGCAGCAGGTCCAGGGGCGCCGCGCTGCGCCAGGAGACGGTGGCCATGTGGGCCAGTGTATGGAGCGATCAGGGGTAGCGGCGCGGCGCCCGCTATACCTCCTCGAGCGGCGTGGCCTCGAGCGCCCGGGCCGCGGCGCGGTCGACCAGCCAGGTCACCTCTCCCTCGCCTTCCATGACCCGGCGGGCGGGAAGGGGTTCGCCCTCTCCTTCCAGCACCCGGGCCAGCGGCGCCGCCTTTCCCTCGCCTGCGACCAGGAACAGCACGTGGCGAGCTGCGTGGAGCAGTGGATAGGTAGCGGTCAGCCGCCAGGTGTGCAGCGTCTCGACCCAGTTGGCGACGTAGAGGCGCTCGGTCTCGTCGAGCGCCGCCGTTCCCGGAAACAGCGAGGCGGTGTGGCCGTCTTCGCCCATGCCCAGCAGGATCACGTCCGGGCGGGGCCCCCCGCCGGCGCGGGACGTCAGCGAAGCCACCGTGGCGGCGTAGGCTCCCGCGGCCTCTTCGGGGGCGCCGTGCTCGTTCCACGGCACCGGGTGGAAGCGTGCGGGGACGTGGTCCAGCAACGCCTCCCGCGCCATGCGCCCGTTGTTGTCGGGGTGATCGGGTGGCACCCAGCGCTCGTCGGAGAGCCAGGCGTCGGTGCGTTCCCAGGGAACTTCCTCGTCCCGCAGACGGGTGTAGGTGGCTCGCGGGGTGCTCCCTCCGGCGAGGCCCAGCGTGACCGGGCCGGATCGTGCTCCCTCGTGGAGCAGGCGGGCGATGGCGGCAGCGGCGAACTCGGCGAGTATGTCGGCGTTTTCCAGAACGCGTACCCGCATGGCCGGCAGCATAACGACCCGCAACGCGGCGCCCGACGAGGCAACGGCCGGGTGAATAGGATCAGGCGCTATGTCGGTGCTCAAACCGGTGCTGGAACAGCTCACCGTCCCCGGTGCTCCCTTCGAGGTCGTCGAGGAGGAGATTCACGGCCGGGTGATGAAGACCTACGCCAACCGTTTCCGCAATCTGCGCGACTTGATGGCGTTGGGCATGGGCCACGGCGACAAGGAGTATCTGGCGCAGGGGGAGCAACGGCTCACCTTCGCCACCACCTTCGAACGGGCGCAGCGGCTCGCCCGATCCCTCCACGAGCGGTTTGGGATCGAGCCCGGCGATCGGGTGGGCATCGTCGGCGCCAACGCTCCCGATTGGGTGGTGAGCTACTGGGCCGTGGTAGCCACGCAGGGAGTCTGCGTTCCGTTCAACGCATGGTGGCAGCCGGCAGAGCTGCAATTCGGGTTGGAGGACTCGGACACCGGGTTCGTGTTGTGCGACGCCCGCCGAGCTCCCGTGGTGCTGGCCGCCGGCTTTCCCTCCGAACGAGTCGCGGTATGGGGCGAGGGGGAGGTACCTGCCGGGGCCCACCATCTGGACGACATTCTGGCCGCCGAGCCGGCTCCGCTCGACATGGTGCCGGCCGTCGACGAGGACGAGACCGCGGGACTCTTCTACACCTCCGGCACCACCGGCAAGCCAAAGGGCTCCGCCAACACCCACCGCAACATCATCACCAACTTCTTCAACGCCGCGGTGTTCACCACTGCCGCCGCCCTCGCCGCCGGCGAGGACCCCGGAGGCGGCGGCACCCAGGACGTCAACCTGTGCGTCATCCCCCTCTTCCACGCCACCGCCAACTTCACCTACCTGGTGCCCTACGTGTTCGCCGGCAACAAGCTGGTGTTCATGCCCCCGGGCAGGTTCGACCCGGAGCTGGCGGCCAAGATCATCGAACAGGAGCGAGTGACCGCCTTCGGAGGCGTCCCGACGGTGGTGGCGCGCATCATCGACAGCGGGGCTCACCGGCGCCACGACTTCTCCTCGGTGACGCTCATCGGTTACGGAGGGGCGCCGGCTTCCCCAGCGCTCTTGGAGAGGATCGGCGAGGCGTTTCCCAATCTGCGCGAGCGGGTCGCCAACGGCTACGGGCTCACCGAGACCTCCGCCATATCCACCGTCAACGCCGGCCCCGACTACCTGGCCAAGCCGGACTCGGTGGGGATCCCGGCTCCGGTGGTGGAGGTGAAGGTGGTGGACCCGGACGGGGAGGCGCTGCCGCCCGGAACGCAGGGGGAGATCTGGATCCGGGGACCGAACGTGATCCCCGGCTACTGGAACCGGCCCGAGGACAACGCCCGTGGCTTCACCGACGGCTTTCTCCACACGGGCGACGTCGGCTACCTGGACCAGGAAGGCTTTCTCTACATCACCGACCGCGCCAAGGACGTCATCATCCGCGGCGGGGAGAACGTGTACTGCGTGGAGGTGGAAGCCGCCCTGGAGGAGCATCCCGCGGTGCGAGAGGCCGCCGTGGTGGGAGTGCCCCATCACGAATGGGGGGAGGAGGTCAAGGCGATCGTCGTCGCGGCTCAGGAGCTGGCCGAGGGGGAGCTGGCCGAGTTCGCCGCGCAGCGGCTGGCCCGCTTCAAAGTGCCCACGGTATGGGAGCTGCGCCGGGAGCCGCTGCCCCGCAACCCGTCGGGAAAGGTGCTCAAGTCGGCGCTGCGTGAAGGGTCGGGGGCGCTCTTCGCCGTGGGTGAGGAGAGCGACTCGGCGCTGTGATGCGCACCGTGGCCATCCCGTGGCACGAGGGTTCGGTGAGCGGGCGGCTGGTGACGCCGGACGCGGCGCTCAGTCCAGGAGTGCTGCTGGCCCACGGCGCCGGGGTGGACCAGGATCACCCCGCCATGGTGCGGCTCCGGGACGCGCTCGCCGCTCGCGGGCTACCCGTGCTGACCTTCAACTATCCCTATGCCGACGCGGGGAGAAAGCGTCCCGACCGGCAGCCGGCGCTCATGGAGTGTCACCGGGCGGCGGCGGCCTGGTTCCGCTCCCACGTGGACGAGGACCTGGTGCTCGCCGGCCGCTCTATGGGAGGCCGCATCGCCACCTTGCTGGCGGCGGAGGGTGAGCCCTGCGCGGGGGTGGTGGTGTATGCCTATCCGCTGCATCCCGTCGGCAAGCCCGAGCAGCTCCGCACCGGGCATCTGGCCGCAATCGACGTTCCCATGCTGTTCTTCGTCGGCACGCGGGACGCCATGGCGCGCCCCGAGCTGGTGGCGCAGTGGCTGCGTCCGCTGCCCACGGTCACCGTCGAGTCGGTGGAGGAGGCCGATCATTCCTTTCGGGTTCCCAAGCGAACGGGACGCACCCACGAGGAGGTCATCGAGTCGCTGGCGGCGCGCACCGTCGAATGGCTGACCGACCGCGACCGCTGGGGTAGCAACTCTCGAGTACACACCCCTGGCGGAGGGCGGGGAGGTTCTGAGGAATCGGTGTCTTCTCAGCGGAGGGTCAAGATTCTCGAGGGAACTCACCTCAAGTCCTGTCCCTGAGGTGTAGCCTCAAAGTGGTTCCGGCAGCCGGGGACCCACTGTTGTGTCGCCTGCGGGGCGGCGGGCACCCGAGGAGAGCATCCCGGTGCTGCTCGTCTCTGGAACTCATCGCGTGGAACCACTCCGTCGCCGAAGTCGTCCCTTCGCGACGGGTCTCTCCCCGGATTCCCCTGTCCGTGTCCGGACCTTCGTGCGGGGCGACACCCGAAGGGCCTGAAGAGGAGGCCAGCTTGAGACGTCATACCCCCACCTGGGTGGCGGCGTTTCTCACCACCGTGATCGTTGCGTCTGGCTGCGGCGGAGACGAGGAGCCGGCCGATGCCGTGCCCTTCACCATCGGAATCGCTCCGGAGATCGTGCAGGGGGCGATCCCCGGTGAGGCAACCGGGGTCCTGGTGACCATCTCCAACGCGGAGCCGACGGAACAGCCCGTCGGGTTGACCGTCGAGGCCGACGGGGCGGAGGTGTGGGTCGAGCCCACCGAGGTCCGCCAGGGCCAAGTCGCCGAAGTCACGGTTGTCGCCGAACCGACTGCCGAGGAGCGTCCGCTCGAGATCGTGGTCACCGGCCGTCGCGGAGACCTCGAGGCCACCGCCGTTCGTTCGACCACCGTCAGGCCGTGGGAGAGCAGTGAGGACGAGTACGCCCGGACGCTGCTGGGCCTCTTCACGTCGTGGTTGGCGGAGAACGAACCGGAACTCGGCATCGGACCCGACACCGGCTTCACCGGGAGCTTTGTGTGCCCGGTGCTGGTCGTCACCCACTACCTTTTCCTGTCCGAAGACTGGGAGGTCGGCCTGTCGTGGCATGTGATGGTGCCACCCGACGACTGGGCGGAGATCTACCTCAGGCCCCGCGATCAGGCGATACCGACTCTGGCGTTCCGGCTCCAATCCCAGGATGCCGCGCTCAACGACGGAGTCGTGGACATTTCCCCGGTTACGCCGCCGCCGGAGGTCCTCCGATGACCCGACGGCGCCGATCAGCCCAGCGAGAGACTCGACCGGGGACTGGAACGCAGACTGGATGGCAGCGTTGACGGGAGGACGCTGACCCGGTCAGTCGCATTCAGGGGATGGTGACGGGTGATGCCGGCGAGATCGAGACCATCCACACGGCCCTGAGTGAGGGCTACCGCCTCTGCCTCTCGATGCCTGCGACACCACCGACCCATACCGCGACCGCGGCCGAACTGGCGCTGTCGGTTCGGTTGGGTGCTCTGCATGGGTGAGGAGGACCGCTGGGACATCCGATGGATGATCGGGCGAGACGGCCCAGTACTGATGAACATCCAGAAAAGCGAGTCGATCCGAGGCGGCAACATCCTCAGTGACCAGGAGATCGCCGACATCGTGGAGACGGCGGCCGACGAACTCCCTCAGCGGCGTGCAGCGATTCGAGTCCGGGCGATGCCCGGCGTCGCCCGGGCTCTCTTCTGCACTCGAGTATGCAACGAAACTCGTCACAGGGCGGCGACATGTTGCAGGGAAGCACAGAACAGCTCCCCTCCCGCTGAGCGGAAACACGGCCCGTACTTGGGCCCGTAGGAGCCCCATCGCATGCCAAGTAGGCCGTCGGGTTCCCTCACTCCTCCGCTTCGAGGGCTTTGACCTTGTCGAGTCGGCGCACGTGGCGTTCCTCCCCGGAGAACTTCGCTCGGAGGAAAGTGTGCACCAGCTCCATGGCGAGGGCTTCGCCGGTCACCCGGCTGCCCAGGCACAGCACGTTGACGTTGTCGTGCTCGACACATTGGTGGGCGGTGTAGGAGTCGGTGGCCTGGGCGGCGCGGACCCCATTGAGCTTGTTGGCGGCCACCACCGCTCCCGCCCCCGAACCGCATACCACGATGCCCCGGTCGGCGCGGCCATCCCGCACCGCCCGTCCTACGGCGGCGGCGAAGTCGGGGTAGTCGACCGACTCCTCGGAGTGCGTGCCCATGTCGTAGACGGCGTACCCGGCGTCGGCCAGCATCTTCGCCAGCCCTTCCTTCATGCGGAATCCTGCGTGGTCGGCTCCTACCGCTATCCGCACTGCACCCTCCTGCTACCGCCGTGTTGCCAGAATAATGGGACCCGAGTAAGCCGCGGGTGCGACGGTTGGAGGGGGCAACCGCCGTAAAATCCAGCCGATGGAACGGATCACCGTGACCGGGGGCAATCCCCTGCAGGGCTCCGTCGCCGTGCTGGGGGCGAAGAACGCGGCCCTCAAGCAGATGGTTGCCATGCTGCTGGCGCCGGGCAGCCACCGCCTTCACGGGGTGCCGCACATTCTGGACGTGAGCTTGATGGGCAGCCTGATCGAGCACATCGGTGCCACGTGCTCGTTCGAGGGGAACTCCTTGACGGTGCAGGTGCCCGACGATCTCTGTCCGGAGGCGCCGCTGGAGCTGGTGCGCCAGATGCGCGCCTCCATCGTCGTGCTGGGTCCCCTGCTGGCGCGTTGCGGCGAGGCACGGGTGGCCTTTCCCGGCGGGGACGACCTGGGGGCCCGGCCCATCGATATGCACCTCGACGGCCTGGAGCGAATGGGAGTCACCTTCACCCTGGAGCACGGGATGTTGGAGGCCAGGGTCGCCGGCGCGCTGCACGGCGCCGAGGTGTACCTGGAGTTCCCCAGTGTCGGAGCCACCGAGAACCTGCTGTTTGCCGGGGTGATGGCACGCGGTGAGACGGTCATCCACAACGCCGCCCGCGAGCCGGAGATCGAGGATCTCGCCGGTCAGCTGCAGCGCATGGGCGCCCGCATCGAAGGGGCCGGCACCTCCAGCATCCGGGTTCACGGGGTCGGGGAGCTGCAGCCGGCCGAGCACCGAGTGGTTCCCGATCGCCTCGAGGCCGGCACGTATGCGGTGGCGGGTGCCATCACCGGCGGAAGGGTGCGGGTGGAGGAATGTGTCCCCGACCACCTGCGCATGGAGTTGCGCAAGCTCGAGGAAGCGGGCTGCGCGGTGGAACGGGGCGACGACTGGTTCGAGGTGCAGGGTCCCGAACGCCCCCGCGCCGTGGACTTTGCCACGCTGCCCTATCCGGGGTTCCACACCGACATGCAGCCCCAGATGGTGGCACTGCTCAGCGTCGCCGACGGCACCTCAGTGGTTACAGAGAACCTCTACGACTCCCGCTTCCGCTACGTGGGCGAGCTGGCCCGCATGGGTGCCGACATCACCACCGAATGGCAACACGCCGTCATCCGCGGGGTGGATCGCCTCTCCGGATGCCCGGTGCTCGCTCCCGACATCAGGGCCGGTGCTTCGTTGGTTCTGGCGGGGCTCCGGGCCGACGGCGAGACGGTGGTGAGCGATGTCCACCACATCGACCGGGGGTACGAGGACTTCGTGGGGCGGCTCCTCTCGCTGGGGGCGAAGATCAGCCGCGCCGAATGACGGGGAGCACGGCGCGCCGTCTGGCGGCGGTGGTGGCGGCGCTGGTGGTGACGACCGCGAACAGTTCCGGGACCGCCGCCGGGCAGGAAGAACCTCCGGTCGCGTTCCACGGACGGGTGGAGCTCATCCCTCACGATGGGACCTCGCTGTGGTGGGACACGCACCGTTATGCCGGGGCGTTGCGCATCGACGGTCGCCGCGACGGGCTGGTCCTCGTGGAGCGGCTCGATCCGGAGACCTATCTGCTGGGGATTCGGGAGGTACCCCTCTCCTGGCCGGAGGAGTCCCTCAAGGCCCAGGTCGTCGCGGCTCGCACCTACTTGGCGTGGACGCTGTCGCGCGGCCGGGCCGGCGCCGGGCGCACGTACGGCTTCGACATCTGTGCATCCGCCGCGTGCCAGGTCTACGACGGGCTCGACCAGGTAGATGGCCCCGGCGGCGACCGCTGGGAGGCGGCCGTCGCCGGCACCGCAGGAGAGATGCTGCTGTACGAGGGACTGCCCGCGCAGGCGCTGTACAGCTCGACGAGCGGGGGCCGCACCCGGTCGGTGCAGGACGTGTACCCGTCGAGCTCGCCGCTTCCCTATCTACAGGCGGTGGCTTCGCCGGACGAGGAATCGCCCTTCGTGGACTGGTCCTTTGAGCTGCGCAACGATCAGCTGGCGGCGGTGCTGCGCCGCGCCGGACTGGCGGAGGGGGAGCTTCGGGATGTGACCGTGGCCGTCACCGCGGACGGGGCGGGCCCATGGCGGGTCGACATCGACTCCGACGGCGGAACCCGCTCCCTGAGCACCTGGGAGTTCCGCGGCGAGATGAACCGCGCCGGGCCCCGCGTCTATCCCGAGCTGCTGCCGGGGGTTCGCGCCAACGGTCGCCGCTACCCGCAGGTCATCCTGTCGCCCACCTACGACATCAGCCGCGAGTGGCGCTTTCCCAGCGCCTTTCGCAGCGGCCACATCGACGTAGACCTCGTCTACCGCGTGGAGGGCCACGGCTGGGGCCACCTGGTGGGCATGAGCCAGTACGGGTCGAAGGCGATGGCGGATGGTGGCAGCGCGTACCAGGACATCTTGGCCCACTATTACGGCGGGCTCCGCCCCCAGCAGGCTCCGCAGCACCTCCCCGCCGACTTCACCGTGGGGTTGTCTTGGGGTGAGGAGTCGTTCGCCATCTCGCCGGACGGCCCGGTCACCGTCATCGCCGACGGCCGGGTGCTCGCCGAGGAGGCGCTGGGAACCTGGACCTTCCGGCACTCCGGAAGCGACGTGGCGGTGATCCCGCCCCAGGGGCTGGGACTGCCGCCCACGCTGCGTGACGTGCCCCGGTTGGTGGAGGTCCCCGCCGGACGGGCGGTGGTGGTGACGGCGACCCTGTCGGCGGCGGCTGAGGTCCGCCTAGTCGTGTTCCGGGGCACCGCGCCCGTGGGTGCCACTCCTTGGGCGGTGCGCGACGTGGGGCGGGTGGGACTGGTGTGGGACGCCACCGTGGCCGGCGAGACCGCGCCGCCGGCGCCGTACCGGGTGCTCATCCAAGCCCGATCCTCGGCCGGCACGGCCGCTGAAGTGCTCACCGTGCTGGTGACCCCCCGGCTGGACTAGTCCAGGGTGCCGCCTACACTCCCGCCCGGAATCCGAGCTTGCCATGGGGCGTTGACCAAGAGAAGACCATGAGCGACGAGACGACCACCACCGATCTGGCGGAAGATCAAGCCTCCTCGGTCGACCTGGAGTCACTCCAGGCGACCCTGGACTACATCCGCCCCGCGCTGCAGGCGGACGGAGGCGACCTGGTGCTGCTGGGCGTGTCCGGCTCCACGGTCAACCTGCAGCTCGTCGGCGCTTGTGGCGGTTGTCCACTGTCCACCATGACGCTCACGGCCGGTATCGAGCGGATCATCCGCGACCGGGTGCCGGGAGTCGAGGAGGTCAACTCCATCTGAGCCGGGTTTCCCGGCTCAGCCGGGGGGTGCCACCAGGTCCCGGGCCACGCGCAGCTCGCGTCGCACCTTCTTCCAGTCGGACTGCTTCACGGAGAACAGCGCGTCGGTGGCGATCTGGACGACGCCCACGGCGATCATCACCGCATCCACCCACCGCGGTACCTGGGCCGCCCGGGCCGCTCCCAGCAACGCAAAGGGGAGCACCTTGGTCACCACCGCTCCCGAGGCGTGCATCCAAGCCCGGGCCCGGGGTGAAGTGCGCAGGTAGGAGGCGTAGTCGGTCTTGATCCCCGGCTGCACCTTGGCCGGGCCGTCGAGGAACCAGCCGCTGAACCGCATGCCCACCGCAGCCCCCACCACCAGATGCCCCAGGCTGTGGGTGGTCAACAGCAGCAAGCCCATGCCGGCGAGCATCAGCAGACCGTTCCACGGCTCCTCGAGCCGGTAGGCGAAGCCGACCATCGCTAGCCCCACCAGGGTGTCGATCACCAGCAGCACCGTTCCCCAGCCGAGCGGGACGACGAGCCCGGCCCAGCGCCGGAAGGCTGCCCCATCGATGGCCCCCACCCGGTCGGCGTAGGCGTCGATCCAGGCCGGGTTGCGCTTGATGGCCGCCACCGCCCTCCAGAACCCCAGCCTCCCCAGGTCGGGAGACTCGCCGGCGGCCAGGCGGGCCTCGGCCGCGTCCAGGATCGAGGTGATCTGTTGCTCGTCCACCTGCACCACTCCTCGTTGGGCTCGCCGCTCAGGCTATCAGTGCCCGAGGTCCGGGCTGCGGGGTGGGGAGGGCCTATCCTCCCCGGCATGCCCCGCAGCGCCGACCCGGATGCCCTCGTCGAGGCTGCCCTCGGCGGGGATAGGCGCGCCCTGGCCCGGCTCATCAGCCTGGTGGAGGACGAGCACGAGGCCGGGCGGCAGGCGCTGGCGGCGCTGTTCCCCCGTACCGGAGGCGCCTACGTGGTGGGGCTCACCGGGGCTCCCGGCTCGGGGAAGTCGACCCTCACCGACGAGCTGATCCGCCTGGTGCGGCGCGGCGGCGACGAGGTGGGAGTGCTGGCGGTCGATCCCTCCAGCCCCTTCACCGGCGGGGCCATCCTCGGCGACCGAATCCGCATGCAGGACCACGCCGCCGATCCCGGTGTCTACATCCGCTCGATGGGCAGCCGCGGCCACCTGGGAGGAGTGTCGGCGGCGACGCCGAAAGCGGTGGCAATCCTCGACGCCGTCGGCAAGCCGTACGTATTCGTGGAGACGGTGGGGGTGGGCCAGGCGGAGGTGGAGATCGTCGAGTCGGCCGACACCACGGTGGTGGTGGTGACGCCGGGGTGGGGCGACAGCGTACAGGCCAACAAGGCGGGACTGCTCGAGATCGGGGACGTCTTCGTGGTCAACAAAGCCGACCGTGCCGGTACCGCAGAAACGGTGCGCGACCTGGCGCAGATGCTCGACCTGGGTGCGGCCCGCCCCTGGCGCCCGCCCATTCTGACCACGGTGGCCACCACCGGCGAAGGAGTCGACGAGGTCTGGCAGGCCATCCTGGCCCACCGCGCCTTCTTGACGGAGGCGGGCGATCTGGCCAGCCGGCGCCGCTCGCGTCTGGAGATGGAGCTGCGCCGCGCCGTGGTCACCGAGCTGCGGCGCCGCGCCGAGCGATCCGCCGGAGAAGACGGCTTCGTCCGGCTCTCCACCGCGGTGGCGGAGCGGCGCCTCGACCCGTGGAGCGCCGCCCGGCAGCTCGTCGAGGGCACGGTCTCCGGCGACCGGTAGCCTGAGGGGCGCCGCCGAGCGAGGAGGGTGGACGTGTCCCTGGTCGAGTATTCCGTCGCAGACGCCGTCGCGGTGGTGCGCCTCAACCGGCCCCCGGTCAACGCCCTCTCCGCCGAGCTGTCGCAGGAGCTGGAGGCCGCCTTCACCCGGGCCGGCGACCCCGCGGTCCGGGCGGTAGTGGTGACCGGCGAGCCTCATTTCGCCGCCGGCGCCGACATCAAGGGCTTCCAAGCGGCGTACGACAGTGGAGAGCAGGAGGAGGGGCTGGCCCATACCCTGGCCACCGTCGTCCGGGTCCTGGAGCAACTGCCCAAGCCGACCATCGCCGCGGTGCAGGGCTACGCCCTGGGCGGGGGATTGGAGCTGGCGATGGGCGCCGATTTCCGCTACCTGGCGGAGGATGCCCAGGTGGGCCAGCCGGAGATCAAGCTGGGCATCATCCCCGGCGCCGGCGGCACCCAGCGGCTTCCCCGGCTGGTGGGTTTCAACCGCGCCAAGGAGATCGTGATGAGCGGGCGCTTCGTCGATGCCGAGGAGGCAGAGCGGATCGGACTGGCGGACAAGGTGTTCCCTTCCGGGGAGCTGCTCGCGGCCGCGATCGCCGACGCCGCTCAATGGGCGCAGGGACCGACCGTGGCGCTGGCCGCGGCCAAACGGGCCGTCAACGAAGGGTGGGGGAAGCCCATCGACGAGGCGATGGCGGTGGAAGCGGAGGCTTTTGCCGGCTGCTTCTGGACCGACGACGCCAAGGAAGGTGTGGCCGCCTTCATCGAGAAGCGGGAGGCGAGCTTCCAAGGCCGCTAGCGGCGAGGTCGGCGAGGCGCGGTTGAGCGCGGGCTCATCGTACCGAGGCGACGGGAGGGCGGGGGATCGTGCTCGAACGGATCAGGCAACTGGAGGCAGCGGCTCGGGCGCTCGAGCCCGATGCGGACGAGCGGGGCCGCCTGCTCGCGGCGGTGGCGGGCTACGCGGATTCCTGGCTGGAGCAGCTGCCGAGACTGCCCGGTTACGTGCCGGATGACGAGGCGTCCCGCGGCGCGCTCCACTCCTCGCCGATTGGAGCGGAACCGACCTCCCTAGAGGAGGTGTTGACGGTGCTGGCGGGCGCGGTCGTCCGCCTCGGCGTGAACGAGAGTGCCGGGCACTTCTTCGGCTTCATCCCCGGCAGCGGCATCTACGCAGCCGCGCTCGGCGACTACCTGGCCGCCGTCACCAACCGCTACGCAGGGATCTTCGATGCCGGGCCCGGCGCAGTGCGGCTGGAGCACACCGTGCTGGCGTGGATCGCCGACTTCGTCGGGTACCCGGAAGGGTGCGGAGGAGACCTCACGTCGGGTGGCAGTGTCGCCAACCTGACTGCGATGGTCACCGCTCGGGACGCCGCCGGCCTCGAGGCGCGACATGTGGACGGCGCCGTCGTGTATCTCACGCAGCAGACCCATCACTCCGTGGACAAGGCGCTGCACATCGCCGGGCTCGGAGAGTCGGTGAAGCGACTCGTACCGCTCGACGAGGGCTACCGCATGAAGCCCGACGCCCTCGATGACCTCATCAGGCGGGATCGGCGGGCGGGGTTGCGGCCCTGGCTCATCGTCGCATCTGCCGGGTCGACCGATACCGGCGCGGTGGACCCGATCGATTCGATCGCCGACGTCGCCCAGGCGCACGATCTCTGGCTCCACGCGGACGGAGCCTACGGCGCCGCATTCGCGCTCTGCGACGAGGGGAAACGGATCCTGGCCGGCATCGACCGTTCTGACTCGCTGATCCTCGATCCCCACAAGGGGCTCTTCCTGCCGTTCGGCACCGGTGTCGTGCTGGTGAGGGATCGCCTGGCAATGCGACGAGCCCTCGCGTACCAGGCCGGCTATCTGCAGGACGTGACGTCGCTCGGCCGCCGGGTCGAGGTATCGCCCGCCGATGTGTCTCCCGAGCTGACGCGCCCCTTTCGCGGCCTGCGCCTCTGGCTGCCGCTCAAACTCGCCGGGGTCGCCGCGTTCCGTGCGGCGCTCGAGGAGAAGCTGCTGCTGGCGCGGTACTTCTACGAGCGGATGAAGACCCTCGAGGGCTTCGAGGTCGGTCCGTACCCGGACCTGTCCGTCGTGACCTTCCGCTACCTGCCGCGAGGGAGAGACGCCAATGATGCCAACCGGGAACTGGTAGCTGCTCTGCGCGACGACGGCCGCGTGTTCCTCTCCAGCACCACCATCGACGGGAAGGTCACCCTGCGGCTGGCGGTGCTCAACGCCCGCACCCACCTGGCGCACATCGACCTCGCCCTCGAGGTCATCCCGCAGGTCGCCCAGAGCGTCCGCCGCTGAGCGATCCCGCGTGATCGCGAGAGAAGACGACACCGGCGCCTGCTGCCGCCGGCCGCTCTATTTGGTGGGCCATCGGGGCTCCGCAATGCTGATCGCACCAACTGCGGCTGGCTCTGTGCGCCGCGCCTCGCTCAGCTCGTCCCTTCGAGATGGCCCTTCAGCCGGCGCAGGTTGCGGCGCCAGATCCACCGCAGCACCGGGGCCGCCGCCCATCCGGCGAGGGGGCCGCCCACGTACCACGGGAACGAGAGCCGCTCCTGCCAGGTGAACCGAGTACCCCCATCGAGGACCTCCAGCTCGAAGGCGCCGTGTCCGCTGACCAGCCCCTGGTGGTGGACCCCGATGCGGCGCGGCTCGTCCCACTCGGTGACCTCCATGAGGTCGCTGGTGCGCAGCGGGCCTACCCTGGTGGCCACTCTCAGCCGGGTGCCCACCCCGCGACGCTGCTCGGTGAGGAACTCGATCGACTCGGCGTCGGCCATCCACTCGTGGTGGCTCGCCAGGTCGGCGGCCGCCTCCCACACCCGGTCTAGGGGAGCTTCGATACCAACGGAGACGGTGATCTGCGGCACGGCAGCATGCTACGGCGGGGAGCTGGGTCGGGGCTGCGGC
>JABAOH010143238.1_pt1 | contig 29003 bp, 34 predicted proteins | sample 7062181 | NCBI WGS metagenome assembly JABAOH01 (sample SAMN14538630, study PRJNA623070) | marine sediment metagenome | biome: marine biome [ENVO:00000428]; feature: marine pelagic biome [ENVO:01000023]; material: deep marine sediment [ENVO:00002113]; isolation source: pool of 5 deep marine...
TGGACGTCCTGCCGTTCCCGCCTCTTGCTGTTTCTCCCACCGAGAGACCAATTGCCAGAACGCGTACATAGCTGTGTACTGCAACATGTTGCAGGCTTATTCCGAACCAGTGTCGACTGTTAGAGGCACGAACGCTTGCAGCCCTTGACGGGGACTAGGTCGACTCCATGGGAGGCTGCCCAACCTTTATAACTCTAGGTCCCTTGCTTGACAGGACCAAGCTCTAGGAGGATGACATCATGAATGAAGGTTTGATCCCGGAGGAGATGAAGGTCTTCTTGCGCCGTAGGGGAATATCTCTTGAGATCGCGGCCTTGCTTATGATTCTGTTTGGTGTATTGGTCATAGTATTCCCGTCGTTGGTGGCCATCCTCATAGGTGTCTATCTGGTCATAGCGGGTTTGCTCACTCTCCTTGGCCGCGTGATTTGGCCTGCGAGGGCGAAGTAGGTTCACGGCGGGTAGAGAGGCTGCTCTGCCGGAGGCGCCGATAACTCCAAGGACATACCCAGTACTTGTCGGATTGGGTGGGGAAATGGCGGAGCCGCTGCCGATGCTTGACCACCTGGCACACTCCTCAGGTTCCGATGCTGAGTTTACCATTGGTTGCCGATGGACCGAAAGGTGTCCATCAAGGGAATAGTTGACTCTGGATTCTAAAATGGCGCCACTCGGACCGTTGGCCAGACGGATTTCCAACCATTTCCTATCTAACTGTCCCTCCGCTATATGGAGGCGGATTCCTCACCTGCCTGAGTCCCTCCCTCAGTTCTTGACCTCATGAACTCCAGGCATCTCTTAATCATCTGGCTTTCGAACTCGTCGTCTTGGCCCTCCATCATTTGACCACAGAACTCCATCATTTCCTTCATCCTGGCTTGACCCTCTTCCCCAGCTCCGAACATACCTTCCATCATGCCGGCCATCCCACCGCCTCCCATCATCTGAGACATCATTTTGGGCATCATGTTCATCATCATCTCCAGCTTCTCCTTGTCGGAGAAGCCTGAGAAAAACTCCTCCATCATCTTGTCCATCATCTCTAGCTTCTCCTCCTTGCTCATCCTGCCGATCATGACCTTCATCATCCTGTCTCTGAAACCGATGAAACCACCTCCGCGGGCGCCAATAGTGTAAGGGGGCATCAACGTAACGGGGCTTCCATTGCCTTACGGCGGCAACCATACGGAGGTGTCGGTCCGCAGATCCCTCTGGGCACTTCGCAAGAGTAACGAGGCAGCGAGAACCTGAGCGATGGACCGAGCGGGATTTGAACCCGCGACCTCATGCTTGCAAAGCATGCGATCTTCCAGGCTGATCTATCGGCCCACTTACCACGATTCCCCAGGAGGGTTAAAACATTAATCGGCCTCTCCATGAGCCTCCCGACTAACGTCCGACGAGGAGCCTCTCAGCCAGCATCTGGGGCAAACCCAGACGCATGATCTCCTCGTATACAGTGGTCACGTCGTAGGATACCCGCTTCACCTCCGCCTCCGGCTCCGATGTGTTCAGAAGGACCCAGGCCGCCCTCGGATCCCCATCCCGAGGCTGTCCTACGCTCCCGGCGTTCACTATGAGACCCCTCGGGGTCCTCGAGACGTACGGGACGTGGGTGTGCCCCATGATGAGCAAGTCGCAACCCGCCTCCTCCAGGAGGTGAGGGGTTGCCTCGTGCTGGAACACGTACTCGTCCTCATCCCGCGGACTGCCGTGTACCACCTTCAGCCTGACGCCACCGACCTCAACCTCTAGTTCCTTGGGCAGAGAACCCAGATACTCCATCGAGGCCTGGGTCAGCCTCCGACGCGTCCACTCCACTGCCCGGGCTGCGTAGGGGTTGAACCACGTCGTATCCCCGCTCACGGTAGCCCTGTCGTGGTTTCCTCGGATGGACTGGACTCCTCCCTGCCTCAGGAGCCGGATGACCTCGTTGGGGAACGGGTTGTATCCTACGACGTCCCCCGCGTGAATCACCCTCTCAGCCCCGGACTCCTCCACCGCGGACATCACTTCCTCCAGGGCCGGCAGGTTGGCGTGTACATCAGATATGACCGCCAGGAGGACGTTACCACCTCTGGGACCATGATAACAAGGCTTTATATTTCCAACTCACGTCGTGTCAAAGGATGCTCACCTGCAGGCAGGTCATCAACAAGACCATCATAACCAGCGATGGCAGGATCTTGGGGAAGCTGTCATCCGCTATTGTTGATGACGAGTGGCGGATTCCCTACTTCTCCGTCCTCCTTGAACGAAACCTCGCTCCGACGTTCAACATCCGCAAGCCCCTGTTCGGCAGCCCGAGGGCCTTCCTGGAGCCTAAGGAGGTCGCCGCCATGAGCGACAATGTCATACTGAAGAGGAGGCTGGAAGAGATGTCAGGCTACCTCATGGAGAAGGGCCTTGGGGTGGAGGCGGCCACTGTCCTGGGTCGGAAAGTGGTGGGGGAGGGAGGCTACTACTTCGGGGACCTTCAGGATATGGTCATGGATCAGGCTCGTTGGAGGATTCCAGAGCTGGTGGTGGAGGTTCGAAAGAAGGCTGCGGATGACATGGGGTTTCCCATGACCCTCTTCGGTACGTGCCAAGCCAAGGTCCCCGTCAAACGGGTGGAGGCTCTCAGGGAGAGTGTCCACCTCACCATTGAGCGTGACGAGTTCAGCCAGTACGTCGTGAAGGAGAGGGGTCGGGCCTAGAGATATAACGGCTGACAGCGTTAACGAGGCGTGGATGATGTCGAGGTCCTGCCGAAGGTCTACGCCTCCAAGGATTATGCCCTCTACCTGGAGGAACCCGGGGCCTTGGTGGTGGCGGATCTGCACCTGGGCTACGAGGGGGCCCTGAGGGAGCAGGGGGTCTCCCTGCCCCGCTTCCAGAAGAGGCACATCCTGGAGCGGCTCGGCACGTTACTGAACCGGTATGATCCCCGGGTGCTCATCGTGAACGGGGACTTCAAGCACGAGTTCTCCAGGAACCTGAACGCCGAGTGGAGGGAGGTGCTAGACGTCCTGGACTTCTTGGAGGGGAGGTCTGAGGTGGTGATGGTGAGAGGGAACCACGACAACTACCTCAAGACCATCCTTAACCGCAAGGGCCTGGAGCTTCACCAGTCCTGGGAGCTCGGAGGCTTCACCATTGCTCACGGTCACGAACCCGTGAAGGGTAGGAAGAGGCTTATCCTAGGCCACGAGCACCCCTCAATGCGCCTCAGGGACAAGATAGGGGCCTACGTGAGCCTTCCCTGTTTCCTCGTATCACAGGAGGTGGTCGTCCTTCCCGCCTTCAGCCCATTGGCCTACGGCTCAGACATCCTGCGGGGACCCTATCTCTCGCCCCTCCTCGACAAGCGCCTGGTAGGAGGCGCCAAAGTCTACGGGCTGGACGAGAAGCTGGGCATCATGGACTTTGGCAGGGCCCAGGACCTCAGGTCCCGGGGGAAGGGGCCTGCTCAATAGCCTTATTAACGGCGGTCTGAATAGGTCATGTTGGATATCATGCCTCAGAAGACGACCTTTTCCATCATAAAGGCTGACGTCGGAAGCATTGCCGGCCACCAGGTCGTCCACCCCCGTCTGGAGGAGATGGCCAAGGAGTCCTTGGAGGAGGCCAAGTCCATCGGCGTCTTGGAGGATTTCTATGTCACCCACTGCGGCGATGACCTGGAACTCATCATGACCCACCGTCTCGGGGTTGACAACCCCAAGGTCCACGAGCTGGCGTGGCTGACCTTCAACAAGGCAGCCGAGGAGGCGAAGAACCTGCACCTTTACGGAGCTGGCCAGGACCTCTTGGTGGACGCCTTTGCAGGGAACGTTCGTGGCCTGGGTCCCGGAAGCGCAGAGATCGAGTTCCAGGAGAGGCCCGCCGAGCCTATCGCCGTCTTCATGATGGACAAGACGGAGCCCGGGACCTTCAACTTCCCCGTCTACCGGATGTTTGCCGACCCCTTTTGCTCCGCCGGCCTCATCATAGACACCGCCATGCACGAGGGCTTCCGCTTCGAGGTGTGGGACATCAAAGCCCACCGACGGGTGTTCTTCGACTGTCCTGAGGAGATGTACGACCTGCTAGCCTTCATAGGGACCAAGGGGCAGTACGTCATCAAGCGCGTCTACGCTCGTAGCGGCAAGGTGCCCGAGGATGAGCCCGTGGCGTGTGTGAGCACTGACAAGCTATCGCAGATCGCTGGCAAGTATGTGGGGAAGGACGACCCCGTGGCCCTAGTGCGAAGCCAGTCCGGCCTCCCCGCCATGGGAGAGGTTCTAGAGGCCTGGTCTTGGCCCTTCATGGCCGCTGGGTGGAACCGGGGTAGCCACAACGGACCGGTGATTCCCGTCTCCATGAGGGACAACAGGGTGAGCCGCTTTGACGGTCCTCCCAGGGCCTTCGGCCTCGGCTTCCAGGTCGGGGATGCCAAGCTAGTCGGGCCTGTGGACCTCTTCGACGACCCCGCCTTCGAACCCGTAAGGCGAGAAGCGGCGGAGCTGGCGGACTACATGAGGAGGCACGGTCCCTTCGAGCCTCATCGCCTGCCCATGGATGAGATGGAGTACACTACCATGCCGCAGCTCATGGCCAAGGTGAAGGATCGGTGGGAGGACGTAGCCTAGGCTATCGCCGCCTCCCGGCAACACCACACCGTAGCGGCAATCAGAAGGGGCAAGTCGGCACGATTTGGAAGGTGACTGACGATACGCCGCGGCCGGACGCACCATGTTTTAAAGGCCGAGGGCCCATCGACCGGCCATGAAGACCCCCCTCCTCATAGTCAATTTCAAGGCCTACCGGGAGGCTCTCGGCCAGGAGGCTCTTAGACTGGCCCGGCTCTGCGAAAAGGCGAGCTGGGACACGGGCAAGGCCGTCGCCATCGCCCCTTCTATGACGGACCTAGGTCCTGTCTGTCGGGAGGTCAAGATACCCAGCCTCGCCCAGCACTGCGACAACCTACCGGCGGGAAGTTTCACTGGGTGGATTCCTGTCGAAGCGGTGAAGAGCGCTGGCGCCACTGGCACTCTTCTCAACCACTCGGAGAGGCGACTGGAGCTAACGGACCTGGATGTCCTCATCAGGAGGTGCGAGACTTTTGGCCTTGAGACAGTGGTGTGCGCCGATAACCTCGCTGTAGCGAGAGCGTGTGCAGCCCTGGGTCCCACGTTCGTGGCCATCGAGCCACCAGAACTCATTGGCGGGGACGTGTCGGTCACATCGGCGGAACCGAAGGTCGTCTCCGGAACCGTCAGGGCCATAAGACAGGTGGACCAGAAGGTGAAGGTGCTCTGCGGAGCCGGCGTGAAGACGGGCGAGGATGTAGCGAAGGCTCTGGAATTGGGTGCGGAGGGCGTGCTGCTGTCCTCGGGGATAGTGAAAGCCAAGAAACCCGGGATCGTCTTGGGGGAGCTTCTTGCAAGTCTGGGCGACTGAGGTAGTCCGCCCCGCTTCGAGATCCTGGAGAGCATGCTGAGGCTCGTGTCGCTCGTCAGATTGGGGAAGTGAATTCCGTAGCCGACATCCTTGCATCGAGGGTTGGGGGAGATGGCTCCTACGGAAGCTGCTGAGTGGAAGGTTGTATACCTGCACGCCTCCAGTTCTTAAGTCGAGGGCCTTTCCATCGCTCGTGCGGAGCTTGGTGATCCTCATCGGTCTCATGGCGATCCTCTCACCGACCCTTTCGGTGGATACCCCCGCCCGGACTGTGGCGGAGGAGGCGTCCGTAGTCATCAATGAGGTGCTCTATGACCCCGCTCAAGGGGACGGAGAGTGGGTCGAAATCTACAACGCTGGTCACGACGTGAACGTGGAGGGCTTCAGCCTTAGCGACCGGGACGGCCATAGGTACACGCTTCCAGACCTAAGCTTTCCCGAGGCGTCCTACCTCCTTCTCGTGGTCGGTCCTGGGGAGGACAGGGGCGTAGTGGATGGCTACAGCGTACTTCACATGGGCTTTTCGGGGCCGATCCTCAATAATGATGGCGATGACCTCCTCCTGGAGGGCCACGGCCGCGTCCTGGACTTCTTCTGCTTTGGTCGGGGCGCCGCTGTGGACCCTCCGCCCCCACAAGCCCCCTGGGATGGTTGCGCTGAGACCGTTCCCGGGGGGCTCTCCCTCTCACTGCAGCCCAACGGTCTGGAGGATGCACAGCCGGGCGACTGGAGGGCGTCCACGCCTACACCTGGTTCGTATAACGGCATCCGCGAAGGTCGGAACGTCCTCCTCTCTGAGGTCTACTACAGCTCTCATCGGGATATTGAGTACGTCGCCGTGGTCAGTCAGGATCAAAGCGCCGTGGACATAGGAGGCTGGCGGCTCTACGATGGGGAGGGGTATTGGGAAATCCCGTCGCCCTCGTGGCTTGAGCCGCAGACGCGATTCGTGATTGCAGAGAATGCCACAGCCCTTTTCGAGGATGCGGGGATTCGCAGCGACGTCTGTCTCTTAGGCTGCAATCGTCTGATATCGACTCAAGGTTCCTTTGTCCTCGCCAACGCGGGCGACGAAGTGGTCCTGCTCGACCCTTACGGGGCTGTGCGGGACGCCTTCCATTACGGCCCCGTAGCCGGCGGGGAGGGTTGGGAGGGAAAGGGGGCCTCCCTGCTGACGAAGGGGCACGTTGCAAGGCGGAAGCCTTCGGGGGGCTTCCTTCAGGACACCGATACCGCTGCGGATTGGGACTGGGGAAGAACCTTCCGACTGGGCTCCAGCTCTCGACCTGTTAGGGAGTTCGAGGAGGTCCTCGTCAAGCCGTTCATAGCCCCCGACGAGAGCCTCCCTCACCTCCTCTCCCTGCTGAACTGGGCCCGACGGGATATCGTCCTGTCTGGCTTCAAGCTCACCAGCCCGACCGTAGGCGAGGCCCTGCTGAAGGCCCTTGCCAGGGGCGTGCGGGTGCAAATAGGGCTGGAGGGAAGCCCGCCTGGGGGCTTGGAGGAGGATCAGGACATCCTCCTATCCGAGCTCGGCTCGGCCGGAGCTCGTGTGGTGATCATGAAGGGCGGGCAGGACACGCCTTTTCGACGGTACGCTCTCCACCACGCCAAGTACGTCATTGTAGACAACACGCGGGTGCTCATGGGCTCGGAGAACTTCTCCGAAAATGGCTTTCCGGCCATGGGTGTCGGGAATCGCGGCTGGGGCGTGGTGGTGCATAGCTCCGCCTTCGCCAGCCACCTCCTTGGGGTGGCCCTTGAGGACTGGAACCCCGCACGGAGCGATGTTCGGGTGTTGCACGGACTGACAAGGGGCGGCATTGAGGATGGTGTGGTGGACTCACAACCTCCGACTGGTGACGATTATCTCAGGGCCAGCGCAAGGCTCCTCCTGAGCCCAGACAACTCCGTATCACCCAAAGGCCTTCCCCACCTCATCCTGCAAGCAGAAGCCAGCATCGATGCGGAGCTCTTCTACCTCAGACAGGATTGGCTCGGCCGTCCGAACCCCCTGCTGCAGCAGCTCCTGGAGGCATCCAACCGGGGGGTCCACGTGAGGCTTCTCCTGGACGGAACACGCTACAACGTGGAGGGGGAGGACGACAATGACGAGGCGGCCATCCGGCTCAACCGCCTTGCCGAGGCTTCGGGCTTTCCGCTGGAGGTGAGGCTCTTCTCGCAAAGCGATGCGGGCCTCGCCAAACTACACAACAAAGGCCTCATCGTGGATGGTGAGGAGGTTCTCGTCTCTAGCATGAACTGGAACTACCACGGAGCCTACGAGAACAGGGAAACTGGCTTGCATATGTCGTCAGGCCCTCTAGGGGTTTACTTTCTGCGCAGCTTCGAGGAGGACTGGAGGTCGGGACATCGGCCATCCGGAATTGCCATAAGAGGTCCGCATCAGCTGAGGGTGGGAGAAGAGGGGATTTTCATCGCGGAGGTACAGGTGGGAGGACCCGTCGCAAGCTACGCTTGGGACCTGCATGCGGATGGTGTCGTAGACGGGATCGGGTCCACCTACTCTTTCATTCCCCAGAGGCCAGGAATCACCCACCTCCGCCTCGTCGTAAAGGACGCCGAAGGCGGCCTTGAGGGTTCCGACATCGAGATCTCGGTGATCTCACCTTTTGGTGGGCTTCCAGGGGGTCTCGATACCGTTCTCGGGGTGAGTGCCGCAGTGGTGACCCTCTTGTTGTTCAGAAAACTGAGAATGGTGAGAGAACCTACTAATAAAGACTCGGTCATCAAAAGGCGTGAAGGCCCGTCTGCAGATCGCCGCGGGCGAGATTGAGAAGTATGCTTACTGCCCATTGAACTGGTGGCTCTACCGGGACGGGGTATTGGCCAAAGGAGAGGAGGTCGCGGCAGGAAGGGAGCACCATCGAAGCCTCGCGGAGGACCTAACCCGAGTTCTGCAGCAGGAGGAGATGGCCCGCAAGTGGGAGACCTTGGTACTCTATTTCGCCCTAGCGTCCTCCCTGGTGGCCATCCTGGGTGTGACCTTCCTAGAGAGGTTGGACTTGAGGTTCACCAGTGTCCTATTGGTCCTGTCCCTCATATGGCTCCTGGCGGCCAGTTACCTCCTATACCGCGCGGAGAGGGTCGCGGCCCTTGAGGACAAACTCGTGATGGAGCGACTTCTTGTGCTCTTCGCCATGGTAGCAACTGTCATCGCCCTGATGTCGATACCCCTCTCCTTCTTCGAAGACCTGGCCGCAGCTTCCGTCCTCGAGGTCGTCGCCCTAGTGTGGCTAATGGGCGCCTGTTTCTTTCTCTACAAGTCCCTTAGGAACGTGGCGGAGGCGCGGCGGTTCCGTCTCGCCAAGGACATCGGAGAGGCCCCCATCACCTACGTGGACGATCCGGCGCAGGGTTCCGAGGTCCTGACATCGGATGCTCAGGGGCTCAGTGGACGCCCTGACTTCGTGCTCGAAGGGGAGGAGGGGCTAATACCGGTGGAGGTGAAGACGGGCCGGAAGCCCAGAGGACCCCTCTTCTCCCATGTATTGCAGGTTACGGCCTACTGTTTCCTCATCGAGGAGACCACCGGAAGGAGGCCGCCCTACGGGCTTCTGAGGTACGGGGATGCCGTCCACGAGATCGAGTACACGGACGAGCTTCGTAGCCTCCTCCTCTCCAAACTGAACGAGATGAGGGAAGTGGCGGAGAGCGGAGATGCCCACAGGAACCATAACAGGCCGGGGAAGTGTGCCAGCTGCTCCCGCCGTCACGCATGCCCGGAGCGACTCGCCTAGTCCTTTCCCTCTGGATTTCTGGTGGCCTCCAGCAGCTCCTCCAGCCTCTCCTTGATGGCCTGAATCTCCTTACGCATGCTCAGCATCTCCCGTTCGAAGGGTGTGAAGGATCCGGAGGCGAAGATTCTATGGGTGATGAAGACCCCTATGAACATGGCACCCACGGCGCTCAACACGGCAACGATGACAAAGGCGATTAGGAAGAGAATGGGGTTCGCTATCAGGTCCTCCAGGGTCACAACTCCCAGGAGTTCGAAGCTAAGGATGACGAGGAGAAAGGCCACGATCAGGATCCAGAGGACAGTCCACCTGTTCAGGGTCATGAAGTCCTCCTCTGCATGAGGGTGGCGAAGGGGGTGTTGGAGATGTCGTTCTCCGTCAGAACCCTGGGGGTGGTCTCGCCCGAGAGGCGGAGGGTGAAGGACCATCCCTTCGCTGTCCTCGAGGCCTCCACGTCCACGGAGATGTCGAAGAACACTCGCCTCTGGTCCACGGCCACGGCCTCTATGTTGAACTGTGAACTCCCTTCGAGTCCAATCCTCCCCTCAAGGGCATGGGAGTCATTCACCACATAGTGGGCGGAGTTCGGACCGTTTCTTGGCGTGATGTTGAGGTAGAGAGCGCTGTAGAGATAGGTCCCTGAAAGGCTCGTGACGAAGGCGACGAAATCCTCGTTCCCGTAATTGAGAATGAGGCGCGGGAGGCTCGATATGTCCTCTCTCACCCCAATGAGGCGCGGGGTGATGAGGACGAGGAGAAGGAGGAGCATTACGGTGGCTGCCATCAGAGCCTTCTTCAGCATTCAGCGCCAATAACGAGTCCTCAAATAAAGCTTTCAAGGACCGGCATTGTGGCGAGCTAGACTGTCCGAAAAAAAATAGGGGGGAGGGAATCGTGATGTTGCCTACCTTCGGAGCATCTCGTCTCGCAGGGACTCGGCTTCCTCCAAGGCCACCTCAGCATCGCGGATCCGCTTGACCTTCTCGGGAACCATCTCTATTCTCCCGTAGATCAGGTCCCGGACGGCCGCCCGGATTGCTTCAGAGCGCGAGGGGAAGTCGTCCACAGCGACGAGGAAGTCCAGCGCCTTCACGAAACGCGGCGGCAGGCGAATGGTGATCTTTTCTGGGCTTCCCTCCACGAAACCACCGGCAAGCGGAGGTCTACTAGACCTCTCTTGTCTAGCTGTTAGACCCCCGCATGCACCTGTCTCTATATAAAATCTACCCAAGAGCCGCTGGAAAACCTTTAAGATGCGGGCAGGATGGGTTCCTGTGGACGTTGAGGATACCACGCTGATGTTGGCCGGCCCCGTGAAGATTCATCCGAGGGTTCTTAGGGCCATGAGCACCCCCTCCGTAGGGCATCGCACGAAACACTTTGAGGAAGTCTGCATCGAGATAAGGGAGCTCCTAAGGTACGCCTTCGACACGCCAGGGCGCGTAGCGGTTTTGTCGGGCTCGGGAACCTCCGGCCTTGAGGCGATGCTGGGTGGCATGCTTCGGAAGAGCGACAGGGTCCTCTGCATCACGAACGGCAAGTTCGGCGAGAGGATGTACGAGATATCGTCAGAGTACTCGCAGGCCGATAGTGTCAGCTTCCCCTGGGGTGAGGCCCTAGACGCCGACGCCCTTGAGGAAAGGCTGGAGACAGGCGAATACGCCGCCGTCGTCCTGTGCCACAACGAGACCTCCACCGCCGTCACCAACCAGGCCGCGGACGTGGGCAGGATGGCGAAGGAAGCCGGGCTGCTGTACCTCCTCGACGGCATCACGTCTGTCGGAGGCATCCCCGTAAAGATGGAAGCCTGGGGAATCGATGCAGTGGTCTTGGGGTCCCAGAAGTGTCTGGCCGCCCCAGCGGGACTCTCGGCGGTAGCCCTGTCGGAGAGGGGGTACGAGGCCCTTCAAGGCCGAGGCCCGTACTACCTCGACCTCAAGGCCCACGTGGATCGTCTGGAGAGGGGGTCGACACCGTATACCCCCGCCATACACCTCTTCCTCGCCTTCAGAGAGGCCCTCCGCATGCTCAAGGAGGAGGGTCTTGAACAGCGGTTGGAGAGGACGGCGCGCTTGGGCAGGGCCTGCAGGGCCGCGGGCAGAGCCATGGGCCTTCGGCTCTTCCCACAGGAGGCCCATGCTTCTGACACCGTCTCGGCCTTCTGGCATCCCGAGGACATTGAGGACGGGAAGTTCCGTGCTCGGCTGAGAGAGGCTCACAAGGTCATGGTAGCCGGAGGCCAGGGTGCTATCCGCGGCAAAGTCTTCCGCATCGGCCACATGGGCATTTGCAGCTTCTCAGACCTCATCGCAACGTTCGCAGCGATGGAGGCGGTTCTAAGCAAGATGGGGCATCCCTTCGAGATGGGTGCTTCGATAGAGGCCATCGAGGCCTTTATGGAATAGAGCGCGATTAGGAAACTGGCTGCGCCAGCCAGGGCACCTCGGCTGAGTCCGTCCGCATATTCTGCTCAACCACAGTATCCTCGATGCCCATGCTAATGCCGGCGTCGTGCATCAGCGAGCCGGTCCATGCAATCATTGCACCGTTGTCCACGCACAAGGCGGGCGGCGGCACGGTCATCTCCCCTCCTCTCTCCTCCGCCATCGTGGCCACCATCCGCCGAAGCCTCTGGTTGCAGGCAACTCCGCCTCCGAGGAGAATCTCCTCCTTGTCGAGGTGTGCCATCGCCCGCTCCGCAACCTCCGTGACCATGGCGAAGGTCACCTCCTGCAGGGAAAAGCAGAGGTCCCTGAGGCTCGATCCCTTGTGGTGTAGATTCAAGGCCGCTGTGAGGATGCCAGAGAAGGCCACATCCATCCCCTTCACGGAATAGGGCAGTGGAAGGAGCTGTGAGCCCTCCCGGGCAGTCCTCTCCACGTGAGGACCTGAGGGAAAGGGGAAACCAACCTGCCTGCCGAACTTGTCCAGGAGATTCCCCAGGCCTATGTCCAGAGTTTCCCCGAAGACTCGGTAGCGTCCGTGGGCGTAGGAGATTACCTGAGTGTTGCCTCCGGAGAGGTAGAGAAGGACGGGATCCTTGCAATGGGTGACCTTCCTGCCGATCTCGAGGTGCGCAATACAGTGGTTGACCCCGATGATGGGTACCTGGAGGGACAGTGATAGGGCCCTGGCAGCGGTGGCTACGGTTCTGAGGCAAGGGCCTAGGCCCGGACCCTGAGAGAAGGCAATCAAATTCACCTCCCGCAGTCGAACCCCTGCCTCCTTGAGAGCCGCCATGAGGAGGGGCTGAATCCTCTGGGCATGGTGGTTGGCCGCCTCCCGGGGGTGAATGCCACCGACGGTAGGCCGATACATCTCTATCTGGTTGGACAGGACATTACACGCTTTGTCGACGATGCCAACCCCGAGAGTGTGAGCCGTTCCCTCCAGGCCCAAACAAATCATTGGATTGGCTATTGATTGCCCTCTAAAAAGGTCTGTGCCATGGCTATGTCGTCCCTCGCTTCACCCACCTCCGCTCCTCCGTTGGCGGCGAGCACGCTAAAGTCCTCGATCTGCCTGAGGGAGTCATCGCTGTCCGGCATCTTCCTGAAGTGGTGGAAGAGAATGATGATGACGGCCGCAGCGGCAGCCACTATCGTCAGCCCCAGCAGGAAGTCGGACCGGAAGGCCGAGAGGATCATGTTGAAGGAGTACGCAACCATGAATGTGCCCGCCAGGGCCCCCACTGCGATCCCGAGCCAGACCTTCTTTGCGTCCATACCGCTCATCTTCCCGATGATGGTGGCGCCCACGGCACCCGATCCCTGGAAAGGAACTACGACGAAGAGCACCAGTCCGAGGAAGGCGAGCTTGCTGAACCCCTTCCCCTCTTCAATCATCTTCTTTGCCTTCATCTCTGTCTTCCTGGCCCACTTCCCTAGGAAGGGGACATAGTAAAGCACCCGATAGTTCCAGAGCAAGAAGAGGCCGACAAGGATATCCACCACTGCTATGGAGAGGGCCATGAGGGCGGGATGGATGCCTAGAGACACCCCCAGAGGGATGACCGACTCCTTTCCGAAGGGTGGGAAGAAGTATGCGGCAAGGAGTGGTAGGAGGACTCTACCCGACTCTCCGAGGGAATATATGTAAAGGAGGTAGAGCGCTGCGATGGTCAGGGGTACCAGTGCCTTCAGTACCCCCATGAGGAACTGGCGGAGCGTCAGCTCCCTTATGCTATACTTCGCTGCCTCTAACATCCTCCTGCGGCTCCTATTGGTATTGGAGCCACAGAGTCAGATTTTTATGATAGGTTCGTTGAGAATATCATTGCTGATTACTGCAACTAGAAAGGTCGACCGACTGGGACACATTTTTCAGTGGGCCGCAATCCTCAATCCGCTTTGGGGACTTGGACGGAGGAGGATACTGACTCGCGTTGAGGCGAGGATTTCGCGAACTCAGTGAAATTGGAGTTTCTCCTTCAGGATGGACTGTAAGAAACCGGCACCGTTGCCGTAGCTTTCTTCATCAGTGAGAAGGAACTCATACTGGTCTGAAGCAGTCTGTATTTGCAGGACACCCGTGGCCACCACAGCCGGATCCTCCATCTCAGCCCTCTCAATGCTGGAGATGCGTATATCGAAGTTCCTACCGTGGGACGCCAAGGCAGCCTCCGCGGATAATTTCCTCAGTTCGTCAGTCCTCTTCCTGACCCTTGCTTTGGCCAACACAATCCCCCCAAGTTCAAAGGCAGCGCCGAGCCCAGATCTCCCCACGGTGGCCACTACGATCCTCTCAGGGGTCACAAGAAGACTCCAGTTCCTTCGCTTCCATTTGACGCCGTCGATAATGCCTAGGACCTCTTCACCCACGGGCTCTACGCTCATCTTGGGGGAGGTCCCCGCATGTTATTTCATTTTCCTTCCATTGAGAAAGGGCGGACACAATTCATTCCTTTAGTCTCGAGCGAAACTGCTTCCGGAACTTATCCACCTTAGGTCTAACAATAACCCGACAATAGGACTGGTTAGGATTCCGCGTGAAGTAATCCTGGTGATAGTCCTCCGCCAGGAAGAAGTCAGCAAACGGCGAGACCTCAGTGACAATGGGGTGCTTCCAGGCGTTCGCCTTCTCCAGCCTTGACATGACCCTCCCTGCCGTGGCCTTCTGGTCAGCGGTGCGGTAGAATATCGCCGATCGATACTGCGTGCCCACATCGGGTCCCTGCCGGTTCAGTGTCGTAGGGTCGTGTACGGCGAAGAAGACCTCCAGGATTTCGTCGAAGGAGATGACCTCAGGGTCGAAGGTCAACTGGACGACCTCCGCGTGGCCCGTGGAACCCGTACACACCTCCTCGTAGGAAGGGTTGGGAACGTTCCCGCCGGAATATCCCACCTCAACCCGCTCCACGCCTCGCAGGTCCTGGAAGATAGGCTGAAGGCACCAGAAACAACCACCGCCGAGAGTCGCTATCTCCATGTCGGGTTTCGTGCCTGATTGGCCTTGCTCCATATATCGAGATCTAGGAGCTCTTGCCTTTTGGCTTTTCTCCATTTCAGCTACGACCTGGGGAGAGATTACCCTTATACAGAGAGGATCGGGGAGTCCACCTGACCTTCAGCGACCGTGGAAGGGTGGCATGAGTCGGTGAGGAGACTCGACACGAAGAAGAGAGCGCACATCTACCTGAGAGCGAGAGCGAGGGAGCGGGCTAAGAATGGTTTGGGCCTAGAGGGTCGGTATTGGGAGATGCGGAAACCTAGCTGGCTCACCTCGCGGTCATTGTGCTGTATGGAGAAGAGCTTGCGTTTCTCCTGCTAAAACGGAGCGAACACGCCCATAAAGACGATCCATGCAAGCGATGTCTTCGCAACGAAGCTCAGGACAATGTACATCCTCTCTCCGTAGAGGTAGTCCTTCCACTTCCCGATGCCCTTGTATTGCAGGACCATGTTGAGCGCGAACACGTTGAAAAGTGCGAAGTAGATGATGAGGATCACGTACACGAACGCAGGCGGTTCAGCCCCGGCCGAACTGATGGTCGCGATGAAGTAAGCGAAGATGATGACCCATGGGGTGAAACCGGTCACCGTTCCAAGCATGAATGGCGACCAATTCGTCTTCTCGGTTTTCTGGTTCAGCAGCTCCATCTGATATCCGAGCATCATGGTCACCGCGTTTAGGACGAAGATCATCACGAGCGACCAGAAGTCCCATATCAAAAACAGCGAGATGACAAGTATCATAACCGAGGAGGAGAAGGCATACTCGTACCATCGGTAAGGGTTCATCCCCTTCTTGAGGAACTCATTATACTGCTTTTTCCTGGGAAAGGCGATTGTGAAGTGTGCTATTGCTGACATCAGTGGGAACGAAGCCAGAATGACGCCAAGGAAGCTGATCGTAAACAGAATCTGGGGATCGGGCGTCACCTCGAATACCGGTGGCGGTCCGGTGCTTACGATATCAAGTTTGACATAGAAGGTGTAGATGTCCCTTGTCCAGTCTAGCAAGATACCTAGGGCTAGCATGATGAGGCCCGTGACTAAATGGAGAATTCCGGCGGCGGTGTTGAAGCGTTTCAGGTACTCGAATGATATAGGAGAACTCGCAATGATCTCCTGTCTCTCTTGGTAGTTCATGCAGGGTTTCACCGGTGACTCGTATAAGCGTTTTGGGGATGGGCAAAGGGCAGTGTCTGTCCAACTCTCGAGCGATTCACAGGTCGAGCTCAGACTACATTCGGCCGCGGGCCGGCTGGGATAATGATTGTGCACGATAACAGAGCCCCGGATGGCTAGGCGGTCGCAAGGTTTCAGAGGTAAAAGTGGGCTCGCCCGGATTTGAACCGGGGACCTTCACCGTGTCAAGGTGACGTCATAACCGCTAGACTACGAGCCCCTCTATCGGGAACGCGGACCTTTATATAGCCTTTTTTCAGACGTGGATTGTGACCACATGACCTCAGGGCAGCACCCTTGCGATGGACCATGCTCGAGAGGCAGGTAAAAGTCATTCGCCCGCGAACATCGCGATGCAACAGTCTGGAAGGGCTTCGCCAGATCCCCAAAAGGATGAGGATGCTCCCGCCGGGATTTTCAAGGGCCTTTGGCGACCCCGTTTGAACCCGGGTCTTCGGCTCGAAAGGCCGAAATGATTGGCCGGACTACACTACGGGAGCACGCCTCTGGTTGCGATAGAGCAGGAGGGGTTAAAACCTACCCCCTCAGCCAATGTAGCCCAAGTCCCTTCCTGCAGCGGGCTCCTCGGGCTTGACCTCCGCCTCCCTCAGGCGAGCTGTAATGGCGTCGATCTGCTTCGCCTTGGACTCCAGCTCTGAGAAGTCTACCTCGACGCCCAGGGCCTTGATGAGGACCTCCAAGACAGCCCTCGCGCTCTTCGGGTCCACGAAGTACCCCGAGGTCTCCCCCATGAAGCAGACGGAGCGGATGTCGTGCAGGAAGGCCATCCCCAGGAGCAAGCCACTGGCGCCCACTATGCCCGTCCCAGGCTCTCCCCTCGAAAACACAACGCCGTACTTCTCCATCTCTTTGACCAGGTCCTCGTGGGTCGCAGCGCCGAAGACCTTGGGCTTGTCCACTATTCGCCCCACGCCGTAGCCACCTAGGGTGAAGATAGCCTGAACACCAAGCTCCTTGATGACCTGGAGGACGAAGTCGGTGAGTTCATACTGTCCCTCGGGGTTCATCCCCTGATAGTCCCCCACCAAAAAGATCAAGTCGACGCCCTTTCCTGCGTTCTTCACATAGTAGAGCTCATTGTTGACGAGCTTGACCAGACCGCCGTCTTGGACCATGACCTGGGGCGGGAAATACTTGGAGTAGATGTCGGCGAACTTCTTCGCACCAAGCTCGTCGATGAGGTGTTCAGCCGCCAGCTTTCCCACGTTGCCGATTCCCGGAAGGCCCTCGATGAATACTGGCTTGTTCAGCTTGGGCTTCTCTGAGTAACGGATGATTATGTTCTCCATACGTCTACGCTCCTCTCTTTAGTCTCCTTCTGTACTCTCCATACCGATCCTCGGGCGAGTAACGAGGGGGGAGAGCCATTACCGTCCTGCCGCGGCAGCTGGGACACTCCTCTCGGAGGGAGTAGGAACCGCAGGCAGTGCACTTTCTGATTAGGGTCCTCGTCTCACTCCCTCCTCTTGAACCTGCCATCGCCGCCCCGGGCCCTTATCTCTTCAATGACCTGGGTGGCGGCCTTCTGCAGCTCTTCCTCCGCTGTCTTGTAGTCGGGGGCCTTGACCACAATCCTGTATCGGGGGGCCCCCACGTACCGCACTTTGACGGATACTCCGTCCTCCCTCTGGACGCCCGCTAGTACCTCTCTTAGGTGAACGACGCCATCGGGCTTCGGACACGTCATCTCCAAGTGGCCGTTGATCTTGACCAGGGGAGGTACGATATTCTCCCTGGCTACCTCCAGAAAGGCGTCCCTCCACTTCCCCTCGAAGCCCTCCTTCTTCAGCACATCTGAATCGATGGCGCTCTCCTCGAAGGCTGTGTAGAGACTGCCAAATCTCTCCACCAGGTCTCCCACGAAGGTGGTGTAGGCCCACTCTAGGTCCTTCTTCAACCTCTGCGCAACCAGCTCCAGCAGCTTCTCCGCCTTCTGAGCGTTCTTCCACTCCTGGATCTTCTCTCGCTTCTGGTGATCGTTGACCGCCTTCAGGCTGAGGTCGATGTGCCCCTTGCTGGGATCCACCCGGAGGACCTTGCAAACCACCTTCTGGCCTTCCCTAATGTAGTCACGGATATACTTGATCCACCCCGGTGCGACCTCGGCGATGTGAATGAAGCCCTCCTTTGCCCCGTACTCCTCCAAGGAGACGAAGGCTCCGAAGTTCTTGACCTTAGTCACGGAGCACACGACCAGCTCGCCCTCCTCCGGCCACTCAGGACCGTAGCTAGTCACGACAACACCTCCACCACCTCCGCCTTGATGTCCGCCTTTCCCCCAGTGGGCTCGGCAATGGTGGCGCCGCAGACGAGACAACCCACCACAATGGCTACGCGGTCAAAGGTGATCTGCTCGTTGCCGCAGTCCCTGCACTTCACCCTAAGGAACCTGCTCCTTGTCTCTTGCATCTAAACCTCAACCAGCTCCATCCTCTTGGCCCTAAAAGTCGCCCGGTGGTGGGCCTTCCCGCAGGCCTTGCATCGGAAGCGTATGTTGAGCCTCCGGGTCGGCTTCTCCCCCGAGGGCTTGGGCCGCGGAAAACCCCCGTACCCCTTCAGAGCCCTTCTGAACCTCCTCTGCCCGGCCTTGAGTTCGCTCCGAGGCCTCGTCTTCACCCTCTCCACCTCCAGCTCCTGGTGGGAGTTGCAGTGAGGACAGTATCCCTTGATGACCCGGGGCATTTTCATGCTCGTCTGGGTCTGCAATAGGAGGGCAGACTATTTCAAGCTTGGGAGACTGCTACAGAACTGGCTCCAGCGGACGGTGAGGATTTTTTATATACTGAAAAAAATACCCCGTCACGATATATTAGGGGGTAGGGGTATCCGGGGCTCGACGGAAGAACGCTTGGTGGACCTCTTGACGAGAGCCGGCCTGCCCAGGAACCTGGGAAGGACCCTCGTCTTCCTGGCGGCCAAGGGAGAGACGACGTCGGTCGAGGCGGAGAAGGGCATCGGGATAAGGCAACCTGAGGTCTCCATCGCGATGAAGGAACTCAGGCAGAGGGGTTGGGTTACCAAGAGAGATGTGAAAAAGGAGGGTAAGGGAAGGCCCCTTCACGCCTATCGGCTGGCCGTGTCCTTCTCGAAGGTTGTGGACGAAATCGTGGAGGCAGAGATGGGCAGGATGAAGGAGGCAGAAGCGAACTTGAAGATCCTACAGCGGAAGGCTAGGACCTTCTCATCTCCCTAACCCCCTTGGAGGAGCCCACGAGAACGGTGTCTGCCATGCTCAAGAAGAGGCCGTGCTCCATCACCCCGGGCACCAGCTTCAGCTGATGAGCCAGGTTCGACGCATCCTCGATCTCCGGAAACCGACAATCGAGAATGTAGTTGCCGTTGTCCGTGATGTAGGGTTTGTTGTCCAACATCCGCAGCTGAGGGGCGCAACCCAGATTCCGGAGCCGCCCCTCGGTCACCTTCCAGCCGAAGGGCAGGACCTCAGCGGGAACGGGCGTCTTCTCCCCGAGGCGGTGCACGAGCTTGCTCTCGTCTACGATGACAATCATTTCGACGGAGGTCGAGGCAACGAGCTTCTCCCTGTAGAGGGCCCCACCCATTCCCTTTATCAGGTCCAGCCGTGGATCCACCTCATCCGCCCCATCGATGGTCAGGTCAACCCTCGGATGCTCCTCCAAGGTACTCAGCGGTATGCCGAGGGAACTCGCAAGATCCCCGGTTGCAAGGGAGGTGGGGATTCCGAGGATCTCCATGCCACCGTGCACCTTACGGGCGATGGCCTCGATGGCGTATCTTGCCGTGGAGCCCGTGCCGAGGCCGACGATCATACCCTCCTTCACCCTCTCCGCCGCAGCCTCTGCCGCCACCCGCTTCGCATTCATGGGAGCCACCAGGCACCTCGTTCCGGGGAGTGGAGGGAATCCCTATTCCAAATAGCTTCCCCCGGAGGATGAGCAGGGGAGGAGGGTCTCTTCGAACAGGAGGAGTTTCTACGAAGCCCGGGAGGGCTGCGCCCCTTAAATACCGCGGGGAGAGGTTAAGGACTGTTGAGGCTTGCATCTCTCTACTCTGGCGGTAAGGACTCGAACTACGCCCTGTACCTAGCTCAGCAGTCGGGTTTCGAGGTGAAGACGTTAATCACCCTCTCTCCTCAGGAGGGGTCCTGGATGTACCACTTTCCCAACATCCGATGGACCAGACTCTTGTCCCGGGCCCTCCGAATCCCCCTGGTGGAAAAGCGATCGGGGGCGGGGGTGGGGGAAGAGTTGATGGCCCTGAAGAAGGCGCTGTCAGAAGTGGAGATGGATGGGATCGTGGTGGGAGCAGTGGCCTCCGACTATCAGCATTCAAGGGTGAACCAGGTCTGCGATGAGCTGGGTTTATGGGCCTACGCACCCCTGTGGAGAAAGGATCCCAGGAGGCTTCTTCTGGAGTACGTTGAGGCAGGCTTCGAGATAATCATAGTAGGCGTCTACGCGGAGGGCATGGATCAGAGCTGGCTAGGCAGAGTGCTGGATATCGACGCCTGTGAGGAGATACTGGACCTGGGTAGGAGATACGGGGTTCACCCCGTAGGGGAAGGTGGCGAGTTTGAGACCTTGGTTCTCGATGGTCCGAACTTCGCGTCTAGGCTGGAGATCGCTAAGGCAGAGAGAGAGTGGAGAGGGTCGTCCGGCACCCTCCATGTCAAGGAGGCAGTGTTGGTTGACAAACGACGTGCGTCAGGGCAATCCCAGACGCTAGGCTGAGGCTTGCGGGGAAGCAGCCGAGGACCCGCTCTGTAACGGAATTCGGCTGACGAGTTAACCCTGGCCGGGGGGCACAGACTCGAATATGCCGAAGGTGTTGCCCTCGGGGTCCTGTCCGAAGGCGACCCACCCGATACCGGGGACCTGTACCTTCTCCCCCAAAACCTTTCCGCCCAGGCTCCCTATCTTCTCCGTGTACTCGTCCACCGACTCCACTTGGACATAGTAGGTGAAGCCGATGTGCTCGTCCTGCCGCTTGTAGATCGCTCCGTTGACGCCGTTTCTCAGCGGGTTTCCACTATCATCGGTGGGAACAGTTTCCACGAGTCGATAGTCGAGTTCCGGGGGGACACCGACCTCCGTCTTCTGGATTTTCCATTCGAAGAGCTCCCCGTAGAACTTTGTCAACTTCTCCACGTCGTCGGCGGGAATCTCGAAGTGCACAATAGTACGATCCATAGCTTGAGCATAGGCTCGCCAGCGATTTAAGCCCTAAGAGTTGCCCCGACGGGAGTTGACTGATCTGTAGGCGTCTTCAAGAATTCTCATAGGCGCGGGTCCACGAGCAGTCTTATTTAGTCTGCGAGCGTGGGCGTTGCCCTCTCATCGGCGGCTACCTTCAGGTTTCGGATGTAGGATTTCGCCCACAGAAAGGCCACCGCGGCGCCCACGATGTTGGCGGAGACTATGCCCCACCAGACCCCCGGAAGCCCGAGGCCCACGGGGAGGGCGAGGAGAAGGGCCAATGGCGGGGAGAGGACAACAGTGCGAAGGACGGTGACTACTAGGGCGTTGATCCCCTTTCCAGTGCCCTGAAACATGGAGGATGAGGCGGGTCCCAGGGCTACTGGTGGGTAAGTGAGGGCTGTAATCATAAGGAAAAGCACTAGGTCGTCCGCTATGCGTGCCGCATCCTCCGCCCAGGTGAAAATCAACGCGATCTGGGGAGCTAGGAGGATGGCGGCCACTGCTGCAGGGAACTCAATCATAAGCCCGAGCTTCAAGGCGTACATGTAGGCGGCATCCAACCTCCTATAGTCCCGAGCGCCGAAGGCCGCCCCCGTTACTGAGACCACGGCGGTGCCAATCCCAATGACCGGCAGCGTTGCGATAGTCACGACCCTCCATCCGGTGGCGAAGATCGCTACGCCGTCGGTACCACCGATATCCACGATAATGAGGTTCATGATGAAGAGGGTGAAGGACATGGTCAGGAACATGATCGAGGCTGGCAGGCCGACCCCGAAGATGTCCCTGACAATGGGGCGATCGAATCGGAAACCCCGAAAGGAGAAGGAGACGTAGGTGTCCCTCCTCACGAAAAACCAGTTGGCCATGATCAGCGAAGTGGCTCCCATAGCCACGACGGTGGCCCAGGCAGCTCCCGGGACGCCCAAGTCCAAGGTGTAGATGAAGATGGGGTCCAGGACGATGTTCAGCCCGAATCCGAAGGCCATGGCGTACATAGGCCTCTTGGCATCTCCCTCTGCTCTCAGGACTGCGCTAGCAACTCCGGGGAAGAACACGATGAAGGTTCCCGCGAACAGTATCTGGGCGTAGGGTACGACCAGCGTTAGCGTTCTCCCAGCACCTATCGATGCAAAGATGGCCTCAGCAAAGAGAAACAGGGGGAGAGCGACNNCCCTCCCGATCTTCAGCGCCGATTCTTCTAGATATGGCGGAACCGCCGCCGACGCCTAAGCCCAGTCCTATGGCTAAGGACATGAAGAAGAAGGGGAAGAAGAACCCCACAGCGGCGAGGGCGTCTGCGCCCAGCCCAGAGACCCAGATCGCATCGACAAGGTTGTAGACTGTCTGAATCAAGTTCGCTACAATGACAGGTATCGACAGTTTGATGATCGCTCGTCTCGGATCGCCCATGAGGGTCCGGACCCCCTCTGTGAAGGCGGGGCCAGGCCCCCTGTCCGATGGCGGCCGTCCTGACTCTTCAACCATCTGAACCTTCACCTATCTGACTACCGGTTTCCCATCCTGATCGATGCCACTGTTATACCGGTGACAAAGGGGCTTTCATCCCTGGTCCGCCGTCGAATCCTTTGAGCCCGGACTCCTAAATGCATCTGCGCCCCAGCCCTAAGTCCAGTCGATATAGGGTTTCCGCAGGTCATTCGTTCTCGCCATGTGACCCGGTTCGTGACATGGAAGGGGTGTGATACCCGATGATGCATGGAAGCTACCCCCCGCGGCGGGTACGGATGGGATTGCGTTTCACCTGTTTCCCGAGTTTCGGAAGGAACCTGCCCGTTCGTTCCATGTACTCCCTGTACCGGGATCCGAACCCCTCTTCAGAGGAGAGGAGCTCCTCCTCCAGCCTCACCCTGTAAATGGCGATGACTAGCGTAACGGCGAGACTGAGGACTAGCAGGAGGTTAAGCATGTAGAGGGCTGCTGCAACGCCTATGGAGAGCACCGCTGTATAGGCAGGATGACGAATCCTTGCGTAGGGGCCGCTCGTCACGAGCTGATGATCCTTGTCCATCGCAATATCCACAACCATGAACCTCCCGAGGTGCTTCGCGCTGGTCACCAACAGAACGGCTGCAGCGACCCAGAAGCCTAAGCCTGCCACCTGCACAAAAACATCCCCGGGAAAGGCCACGTTGGCCCAGGTGTCGTACACGAGCCTCGGCAGGAAGGCCGCCAGGATTATTGCCGCTAGCGGGATGACAATGGCGACCATCGCCCAGAGAGCGTGCAGGAACCTGGGCACCTCCCTTATGGCTGCGGTCTCATACCGCCGACGCGCATGGCGGACGGCAGGTGGGTTGGCCAAGTAGATTACGACGAGAGATGACGCGAGGACGGCTCCAGCAATGACTCTGAAGGTGAGCAGATCGAGCATTGAGGAGCCGATTGGTGATGTAGCATTTATTCATTCAGGGCTGCAAAGGGTCTGGGTCGGGAGAAGTCTTTTTACCCTCCTTGAGATGGAAGCGCCGGCGTGAGTGAGAAACTAGACCTGAGGAAGCAACTGAGACATCTCTACTCCAGCCCGAGAAAGCCGAACATCGTTAAGGTTCCCCAGGCTAAGTTCCTGACGATTACGGGTCGGGGAGAGCCCGGTGGAAAGGCTTATCAGGCAGCCATGAACGCCCTCTACTCCGTCGCCTATACGGTGAAGTTCGTCTCTAAAGCCCGGGGAAGGGATTTCACCGTCATGACCCTCGAAGGCCTGTGGTGGTTCGACGATCCCGAGGCCTCCTTCGACGATGTCCCCCGGGAGGAGTGGAACTGGAAGTCGATGATCAGGCAGCCCGACTTCGTGACGGAAGGGCTGGTTGAGGAGGCGAAGGCGGTGGCTAAGGCGAAGAAGGGGCTGGATGAGATCGACGATGTTGTCCTAGAAGGCTTTCACGAGGGGACGTCAGCGCAGATAATGCACATTGGGCCCTACTCCGACGAAGGGCCGACCATAGCCGCGCTGCACAGGTTCATCAAACAGCAGGGTTACAGGCGGCGCGGACATCATCACGAAATTTACTTGAGCGACCCCCGAAGGGCGGCGCCTGAGAGGTGGAGGACCATCATAAGACAGCCCATATCCCCGGAATGATGGGCTTGCAGGGGAGGTTGTATTGCCGGGTGACCGACGTAAAGGTTGAATAGCGCGTGGAAGGTACGAAGAAGACGGTAGGGAAACCGATGACGACAGCAGGGAAGAGGGCAGACCTGGCTGGTCCTGGCATCGGGGACTATGCGGAGCTGGCGAAGATTCTGCCCCACGACTACAGGTCGCTGTTGAATCCAAGGGAGACGCAGCGTGCAATCTTCGCCCTCAAGGGGTACATCGAGGAGAACCTCTGCAAGGAGCTGAACCTAATTATGGTTGCTGTCCCCCTAATAGTGGACGCAGAGAGTGGGATAAACGATCTCTTGGACAGAGATGGATCACGCACACCAATTCAATTCCATATCTCGAACGACAACGACAAGAACCCGATTGACGCTCAGATCGTGCAGGCTGCAACCAAGTGGAAGCGCATGGCGCTCAAACAGTTCGGCATGAACGTGGGGGAGGGCATCTGTACCGACATGCGTGCTGTACGCAAGGACTACTTCCTTGATCACGATCACAGCGCCTACGTGGACCAGTGGGACTGGGAGCTGGTGATGAGGGAGGGAGAGCGAAACCTTCACTTTTTAACGGATGTCGTGAAGAAGATATGGAAGGTCCTGAAGGGGGCGGAGGCGATGGTCCAGAAGCTCTTCCCCCAACTCAGGACGGAGCAATATGCAAACCTGCCCGAGGAGCTCACGTTCCTGCACGCTGAGGACATCTTAGAGAGGTACCCGGATCTCCCGCGGAAAGCCCGGGAGACTGAGATCCTTCAAGAGTATCCAGCCATCTTCATCTACGGCATAGGCTGGCCGCTCAAGGATGGATATCCTCACGAGATGAGGGCGGCGGACTACGATGATTGGGTCACGGAGACCGTGTCTGAGGACGGCAGGCCCATGCACGGGCTTAACGGGGACATCCTGGTCTGGAACCCCGTCACGAAGCGACGGCACGAGCTATCCTCGATGGGAATCCGTGTCAACCCTGAAACCCTCAGGAAACAGCTGAAGATGAGCGGGCAGCTTGACTTCCTCAGGATGCCGTACCACCGGGCCATCATGAACGGCGAGATCCCTTTGAGCATCGGCGGCGGCATCGGACAGTCCCGCACCCACATGCTCCTACTCAAAAAGGCTCACATCGGCGAGGTCAGCGTCACTGTCTGGCCGAGGATTCTCAAGGATATGTGTAGAAGAAAGAACATCCACGTCTTGGAGTGAAGGGGTCATCGCTAAGCTGGCGAGCTCATGTCGTTCGCCTCATGCATAAGCCCTGAACGTCCCCTCGCGATCGACCAACTTCCTGAACTCTTGGTCCACGACCCTGCGACTACGGCTTAGGGTCGCGTCTAGGGACTTCAGGGAGGAGGCGACACCGTGAGATGGGCCCTGCAAGGGGACTCTAATGGCGACGTCCTGGCTCAGTTCCGTGGGCTTTAGGGCCTTCTCGGGGGCCTCCCTCAGTTCCTCCAAGAGCCTTCTCATATCGATCTCCACTATCCCGAAGGTTCCCCGCTGCTCCTCCAGCACGCTGGGGAAGTCAGAGGGAACTGAGGACGCAATTCGGGCCCCAACCCCCGAGGATTTAAAGGGGTTCACTTGGTACTCCTTCACCTCGTAGACACCAGCTTTTGGGTGGAAGATGTAGTGTTCATCCGCGAGGAATTCGGAGTCTCGCCGTGTGGCGGCCCTCCAGCCCGTGGGGTATCTCTCGGATCTGGCCACAAGGTCGCGGAGGAGCTCATCCCTAGTCTTCACTTCCACGATACTATGACATGATGCCACGAGATATATGACCTTGCCCTCCCGGACACATGGGGACAGGTGACAGGCTTGCCCCTCGCCGGTTTCAATCAGGATGCTCGCGTTGCTGGACGTGAGTGCGGACCGAGAATGAAGCCCACGCCCACGAATCCCTTCTGAGTAAGCATTATGACTTCGTCCGGTCTAACATCATCATGAAGTGGTCCCTCAGGATTGGAACTCTGCTCGGGATACCCATCTACCTTCACATAAGCTTCTTGTTCATCCTACCTGTCTTTGCTTGGGTCTTCGCCTTCCAGAGCGCGACCCTGTTCGGGCTGAGCCTGGGCTTCGGGGCGCTGGATCTCTCCTTCATAAGAGGGGCGGGCTCTGAGGTCGTCAGATTCCTTTTGGGTGTGTTGGCAGCGACTCTGTTCTTCGGCTCGGTTATCATGCACGAGCTTGGCCACTCGGCGGTTGCCCTCCGCTACAAAGCGAAGATTAGGGCCATTTCTCTCATGATATTTGGCGGCGTGTCACAGCTCGAGGAGATCCCGCGGGAGCCTGGACGTGAATTCCGGGTGGCCATCGCGGGACCCACCGTCAGCTTCGCCATAGGGGCGGCAACCCTCGGCCTCCTTCAGATTCCCTATCCCAAGGGGGTGGCCTACGTGGAGATCCTTGTAATCCTTCTTGGCATCATGGCCTTCTACAACGTACTCCTGGGCCTCTTCAACCTCATACCTGCCTTTCCCATGGATGGAGGCAGGGTGCTCCGCTCTCTCCTAGCCAGGCGCATGAGCTATTTGAACGCCACGGAGAGCGCCGCCGCCGTTGGCAAGGCCTTCGCCATCTTCTTCGGAATCTTTGGACTCTTCTACGCTCCTTGGCTCATACTCATTGCGCTCTTTGTGTACCTGGGCGCTGGAGAGGAGGAACGGCTCACAAGGGTGACTGTGACCCTCGAGGGGGTCACCGTAGCGGACGTCATGACACCGGAGGTCGTGACCGTTACCAGGGATCTTCCTGTGTCTGAGCTCCTGGAGAGGATGATTGCGGAGAAGCACATGGGATACCCCGTCGTCGACGGTGCGCTGGAGGGTATCGTAACTTTTGGAGACGTGACGAGGGTCCCTGCTGAGAGTCGGGCACGGACAAGGGTTGAGGACATAATGAGTCGGGACGTGACATTGATAGACCCGAGGGCTCAGGCCATGGACGCCCTGAGGCTCATGTCAGAACACAAGGTGGGTCGCCTTCCGGTTATGAGGGAGGGGAGAATCGTCGGCATAGTGACTCGAAGCGATATCGTGAAGTCCGTGAGCCTATTCCAGCTTAAGAGGGCTCTGTGATCTCCCCGCTCTGATGGGCCTCCTCGGCACCTTCTTATAACAGCGAGGGATGAAGTGGAGGGGAGGAAGGAACCTGGAGGAAGAAAGGGAAAGTTCTGAGTGGGGTTGGGGGCCGAGATTTGGCTGGAGAATCGCCCTCTCCATCGTCTCGTTCTTCGGCCTGATCATCTTCGTGATAATCTGGCTATTCTTCTTTGCCGACGGCTTCAGTGTGTATCAAAACATCGCCGTAATCATCTCCGCAATCCTCGTTTTCTTCGCGGTCATGGGAGCCTCTTGGGCCACCATGTGGACTAGGTATGGACGAAGGAGATAGGAGGGGAGTCTCTGCTGCACCCGGGAGGGAATGATGAGGATGGGTCAGCGTCACTGCTCGGGCTCTTGATACCCAGGGCAGACGTCGGGCGATACATTCTCGCCCACCGGGGTGGTGTTTTCACCGAGTAAGACAACCGTTCTAGGTGTGCTTCCCTGCTAGGTTCAGTGAGAGGATCCGGGAGTGCCTGTTCCGGGGCACGAAGGTAAATTGCCTCCTATTCCTGGACACAGAGACACCGTTCCGATTACCTTCGGGTTCTTGAGGGGCCGGCCGGGACCGAGGAAACCGCCCGGGCCGGTTCTATCCTTTCTGGGTCAGGAAGTCCCACACAATCGGCGTGGCGCCCGCAACCGCTCCAACGACGCCGAAGAGCCCTCCAATCAGGCCCGCAGTGCCATTCAGGCCAAGAAGGGCAATCGATGCAACAAAGGCGAGGAGTGTGGCAGTCAGAGGATTCTTCATCTGCCAAGCGGCTATGATTAGGACGATTCCAAGGACGATGTCGATGAACACGCCCGTCAGGTCCGGCAGCTCGATGGTTGCCAGAGGCGTCTGTAGCAGGAAGAGTCCCGGCGCGAGGACAATAGTTAAGGCACCTCCAGCGAGCAGAAGTTGTTTGGCGGTCCGAGCAACCTGTTCTGGCTCTACCTTCATATTTACCTCCCCTGGAATCAAATAGAACCTTTTAAACCTTCCATGTCCCGATATCAGAATCGGTAATAGCCCTCGGGGGCAACAGATCAGGAGGTTTCTGCAGAATGCCTAACCAACCCGCCAATCGCTGAGGGGAAAATTCCTGAATGGATAGTGTGCTGGCTCGACCGAAGGCTACGCTCCCATCACTTCGAGGTCGTCAAGGCATCACAGATGGCCACTAGGTTGGACCGACAGTGCTTTCAGCATCATATTGCTATTTCACCTCCTGCGGAACTTGCGCAGGAAATTGATCTCTAACTTGCGGGGCTGCCGGGAGTTGAAGGCGAGTCATGGAGCGCTCGAGGGTTTATCAATGAGTAAGTTGCGTCTCGCGTCCCTTCTTCCCCTCTGTCCGCTCCCTCATTTCGGATCGGAGGGTTTGCCCTTCTCCATTATCCCTTCCCTCAGTCCTGCCCCCCGTACTTCCTCTCGATCACCTCCTTCAGAGCCCTTGCGCTGCTCCGCTCCACGTCTTTGGTGGCAAAGACCAGCGTGACAGGTCCCTCAGTGGCCTCCTTAGCAAGCTTCTGGAGTAGATTCTCCTTTTCCGGGGCGCACAGTTCCCTTTCATAGCGCCGCTGGAACTCCACCCAGCGCTCGGGATCGTGATTGTACCAGCGGCGCAGCTCGTCACTTGGCGCCAGATCCTTCAGCCAGCCCACCAAGCAGGCCTCATCCTTTGAGATTCCGCGGGGCCACAACCTCTCGACGAGATACCTCCGACCGTCCGCCCGCGTGGGACCCTCATATACGCGTCTGAGCTTGATCATC
>JABAOH010094014.1_pt1 | contig 28986 bp, 25 predicted proteins | sample 7062181 | NCBI WGS metagenome assembly JABAOH01 (sample SAMN14538630, study PRJNA623070) | marine sediment metagenome | biome: marine biome [ENVO:00000428]; feature: marine pelagic biome [ENVO:01000023]; material: deep marine sediment [ENVO:00002113]; isolation source: pool of 5 deep marine...
CAATCGGACCTCCGATCGTCGTTCCGCCGATTGGATTATTGACAATCTGGCGTCCGATTGTCATTCCGCCGGGTGGATTTTTGACGATCGGAGTTCCTTTTTCCTTCCGCCTGTTTAGATTTTTTGCTTGAACCCTAAAACCTTAAGCATTTAAAGAAAAAAGGGGCCAGTTAAAAAAAACTTCTTTTCCTTCTTTACTTCTTTATTAACTGCCAGTTATTATATTGATATGAAGTTCCCATTCTTCCATATCGTCGTTNNTATCGTCGTTCTCTATTAATTGATAGATTTTTCCCTTATCAATGGCCAAATAAATTACCTGACACCATTATTCATCCCCATAACTTCAAGCTTTTTAATTTATGCCGGATGAAAGCTGTTGATGTAGAAAAATGGGCTGAAGAAGAAGCAAAAATAAGGAGGATGTTCAATGGAAAAATCGATAATAATCATCGGCGCGGGCATTGCCGGACTGTCTGCCGGATGCTATGGTCAGATGAACGGCTACGATACTTGCATATTCGAGATGGACACCAAACCTGGCGGATGTTGTACTTCATGGAAGCGCAGGGGTTATACAATTGACGGATGTCTGCACTGGTTGACGGGTTCCAGTCCGGGACAAAGTTTCTACCGTCTTTGGGAAGAAGTGGGTGCGGTGCAGGGGCGGACTTTTTTTGACCACGAAGAATATGCCCGGATTGAAGGAAGGGAAGGCAAGGTTTTCATCGTCTACACCGACGTGAACCGCCTTGAGCGGCATATGAAGGACCTTGCACCGGAGGATAAGGATGTCATCGAAGAGTTTGCCAAAGGGATTCGTACGATGATTAACTTTCCCATGCCTGTAGAAAAGGCGCCCGAGCTATTTGGCCCAATTGACAGGCTTAAGATGATGTCTAAGTTCCTTCCCTACTTACCGTTATTTAGAAAATTTGGTAAGATGACAATCCAGGACTTTGCCCAACGCTTTAAAAATCCATTCCTGCGCCAGGCTTTTCCTCTTATGGTAAATCTCCAAAATCGCCCTAGCTTCCCTATGTTGGCATTCCTTGCAACTCTTGCCTGGATGGACCAAAAAACAGCCGGCTTTCCGCTAGGTGGGTCCCTGGAGTTTGCCCAAGCTATCGAGCGGCGTTACCTTGCCTTAGGAGGCGAGATTCACTACAAGTCACGGGTCGTTAAAATCCTGGTTGAAAATAACCGGGCTGTTGGTGTGCGGATGGCTGACGGCAGTGAGCACCGCAGCGACATCGTCATCTCCGCCGCTGATGGTCGCACCACCATATTTGATATGCTGGATGGGAAGTATATCAACAACAAAATCCAGGGTTACTATGATAAACTTCCTGTCACTCCTTCGGTAATCTACATAGGACTGGGTGCAGCCCGCTCTTTCGAGGAAGTGCCCCGAACTGTGACCGGGATAGACTACCCCCTCGATGAGCCGATTACTATTGGTGGGCAGGAAAGGAAGCGACTGGGTGTTCAGATGTACAATTTCGATCCCAGCCTGGCACCTGCGGGCAAGACAGTGGTGAAAGTTATGTTCGCTTCTGATTATGAGTACTGGAAAAAGTTAAAGCAGGACCCGAAGCGCTATAAAACCGAGAAGGAGCAGATCGCCGATAAGGTGGTTGCTTTGCTCGACCGGCGTTTCCCGGGGTTGGCCGCCCAGGTAGAGATGCGCGATGTGGCGACACCCATGACCTTCGAGCGCTACACTGGCAACTGGCAGGGTACCTTTTTGGGCTGGCTAATTTCAACAAAGACTTTGAGGATGCGCATGAGCAAGACACTGCCGGGACTCAAGAACTTCTATATGGCGGGGCAATGGGTTGAGCCGGGCGGCAGCGCAGAAAAGGTGTCAGGCCAGAAATCCGTAACAATTGTTTCAACCTGACGTTTTTCGCCGCTACGCTCTGAAAAACGCAGGTTAAACAGGCGTTGGGCGGCAATGGCGTGTTGCTGCGAAGGATGGTTTGACAATGAATAGAGTCATTGAAACTCTTTACTCTAAGTTGGAGAAGCAAGATTTGAAAGGGCGGGTTGTGTCTATCCAGCGCCTTAAGGAGTTGCAAAAAGAGATCGAAGGCCGTCACACCCAGGAGCTTTTCGATGAGGAGTTCTATCAGGAAGGACTGTCGTTTTTTTCGTTCCGGCCTCCAGATGATCTCCAGGCGGCGGCATCTCTGATTGTGGTGGCGGTACCGCGGCCTCAAACCAAAGTCAGCTTCACTTGGAGAGGAAAAACATTGACGCTTATTCTTCCTCCAACCTATTTGGGCTTCAGTGAGGTTCTCAGGCAGATTGAAGGTCTTCTAACAGAATGGCTGGCTCCAGAAGGATACCGCGTAGCTTCGGCTAAATTGCCGCGGAAGCTTCTGGCAGTACGCAGCGGACTTGCTGAGTATGGGCGCAATAACATTGGCTATATCCCTGGTATGGGGAGCTTTTTCCAACCCACAGTTTTCTATTCTGATTTACCTTGTCAGGAAGATACCTGGTGCGAGCCGCGCATGATGGACAAGTGTCAGGACTGCCTAGTCTGTCTTACAAAATGCCCCACTGGCGCGATCACTTCTGAACGCTTTCTACTTCGTGCAGAAAGGTGCTTAGTATTTCACAATGAAAGGTCGCCGGATCATCCGTTTCCTGACTGGATAGACCCGGCCTGGCATAATTGTTTGATAGGTTGTATGCTCTGCCAGCAGTTCTGTCCTGAGGATAAGGCGTTCCTGAAGTGGTTCGAAGGCAACGAAACGTTCTCTCATGAGGAAACGGCTCTCTTTTTAAGGGGGGTTTCGTCCGATCAGTTGCCGGCTACAACTCAGGCGAAGCTGGAACGACTTGGGCTGCTCTATGCTCTGGAAATCCTACCGCGTAACCTGGGTGTTTTTTTTAGGTCACCAGGCCAGGCTATTCAACAAAATACAGTCAGAGAAAAATGCAGATGATGTCTCGATGTGAACTAGATAGTGGCAGAAATGTGGTCAGGTATTTTATGCATACACCATATACGAAAAAAGCGGAAAAAAGGGGCTAGTCAAAAAAAATTTCTCTTCCTACGGCTCACTGAGCATCTTCCTACTGCATAAAATACCTGACCCCATTTCCCACCTGACCCCATTTCCACCATTTCCATCCTCAAGCCTTATAAACCCGACAACGCATACCTCTCAACATGCCGGAACCTATTTCCCGATTGTACGCCGAACCATTATCCGTCAACATATTAACATTTGACCTGGTAAATTCATATAATGAGGAAATACCTGCTTCCGGGAACCACCAGCCAAAATCCACAAGTACGACCCCTGGTGCGACACGACTGGATAAAAAAGCGTTCTGTTCTATCCTGCCGGTTTTGGTTTCAATAACTAGCCGGTCACCCTGTCGGATACCCAATGGTTTTGCAGTTTCAGGGTGAATATGAACACAGGGTCCGGGATGTTTGGCTCTCAATGATTGAATTTGTCTCCCGGATGAATGAATATAGAATCCCGGTTTTTGGCTGGTGAGTGTGAAGGGATATTCTTCTGTTTTTTGTTGGCTAGCAAGTGCTTCCCGGGACTCGTTATATACGGGCAGGGGATCAAATCCCCATGTTTCAAGCTGATTAGAATATAATTCAACTTTGCCGGAAGATGTTTGAAACCCTCTTTTCTCAAATTTTCTATACTCTTTAGTGCCAATGAGAATGCCTTTCTCTTTCAATTCTGCAAAGGTGATGCCGGAGGATTGCAAAACCATATCGAAAAAATCCTCTAGGTTTTCCCAGAAATAGTTGTTTAAGCCAAGGCGTTTGGCCAGTTCATTGACGATCTCGAAATCAGAGCGGCATTGGCCGATGGCTGCCACTTTTTGCTGTATTTGTGCAGCAGGATAATAGGGCGTTATTGATATATTGTCATACTCCAGGTAGGTGGCTGTCGGCAGTACAATGTCAGCCAGGGCAGCCGTCGGCGTCATGAATAGATCGCTAACCACTAAGAACTCCAGCTTTTTAAGAGCGTTGTAGGTCTTTTCGCTGTTATCGAAGGTTAAAAGTGGATTGGAGGCATGAATATACATATTTCGCACCGGGTATGGTTTTTCCTCCAGGATTGCCCGAACCAGGTTCCTGGGGAGTACGCGGTGGAAAAGGGGAAGCAATTGATAATCGGCATCTATCCGTTTCATCCACTTTTTTTTATCCCATAAGGGGAGGTCCAATGAACCTGCTGCTTTTAATGGATATGTGGGCTCTATATCTCCACCTGGCACATCAAGGTTTCCGGTTATGGCTCTAAGGATAGAAATGGCACGGGCGGTTTGAAAGCTGTTAACCCCGTGGTCCACCGCATTACCCCATTGAATACAGGCAGGTTTATGCTGCGCATAAAACCTGGCTGCTTTCTTAATGGTTTCTCCAGGAATCCAGGTTAAGGATGATACTCTCTGCGGTGGATATTCGTTTATAAATTCTTTAAGCTGTTGAAAACCAGTGGTCCGTTTTTGCACAAAGGTCTTATGGTATCGTTCTTCAGCGATGATGACCTGTATCATTCCCAGGGCCAGGGGCAGATCAGAGCCTGGTTTTAATTGCAGCCAGGTTTGGGCCTTGCGGGCCAGGTCCGTTTGCACCGGGTCTACCACCATCAGTTTTGTGCCCCTTTGCAGTTGTTTGATAATCCGTTTATATTCGCCGATGCGGGTTTTGCCCAGGTTGGCTCCCCAAACCACAATGCAGGCCGGTGGATGCTGGTAATCCGGGAGCGGGTAAAACCCACAGGTTAATTTTGAGGCCAAAAATCTCGGCAGGAAGCATACATGGCCGGAGGTAGTCAAGTTCGGTGTTCCAAAGGCATTGGCCAGCCGCTCATTATATACGTCGATCAATCCTTTTGCCGCTCCCTGCACAAAAGAGACGCTTTCAGGCCCAAACTGGTTTTTGGACCGGGAAAACCGGTCAGCAATGATATCTAACGCCCTGTCCCAGGAAATTCTTGTCCATTTACCTTCACCTTTTTTCCCTGCCCGTTTTAACGGGTAGGATAACCGGTCCGGGTGATAAAGGTATTCCAGGGAAGCGCGGCCTTTGGCACACAATACGCCTTCATTTACAGGGCTTTCCGGGTCTCCCTTGATGCTGACAACCTTATTGTCCTTAAGATGCACCAGCACACTGCAGCCGCCCTGGCATAAACCGCAAGTGCTCTTAACCACCTGTTTTTTAACGCTTTTCATATTTTTTCTTGACTGTCTCCTTTTTTATTGGGCTGGGGCTTGAAGCTGGTACTTGCAGCCAAACCGTTACCATACTTTTTTTAAATTTTCTCTAAAAAAAGTGCACTCAAAACAACTATCGCTGCGGCTCTCACCCGGTAACTTTTCGAGGGCACACACCTTTCCGGTAATAAACCAGCAGAAAAAACCCTCTTTGGCTAACCAGGCAACACAGTTTTTCCGGATTTTGGGGGGGCACTTTTTTTTCTTCCAGCATAATTCAACCTTGGCAAATTTATCCATATTTAATTTAAACAGGAGAAAATAGACAATTCTCCCGATATTGCCGGGGATATTTCTCAGTCCCTGTTCGTAACTTTCCACTGTTTTCTTCGACAGCCCCAGCAGTGCTGCCATTTCTTTTTGGGTCTTCTGCAATATCTTCCTGACTTTTTTAAAATCCTCTTTTCGCATGATTAAATCCTTTTATTAATATTCTGTAAAAACGCGCAAAAAAAACAAAGATTTGAGAAAACGTCTTTAACGTGGGAAAATGGCCATGCCGTGCAAGTGGGTGGGGTCGCCGACCCCCTTTTGCAAATCTATTTATATTCATATTTATTTTTACCATCTTTTTCACTTTATTGCAAATTATTTCAGGAGAAAAAAATTTCAGAGGTTGTGTTGACTTTTATTTCAGAAAATCCTACAATATGGGATTCATATTGTGCTGAGGCGTGATTACTTTTCCAGGAGATAGCGACGATGAGCCAAAAGAAAGAAAAATCAACGAAATCACCGCGAAAATTTATTTTAATCCTGAAGTTATTTAAAAGAAACTTTATATCCTTGCACCGGTTGATATGGGGACGCGGTTGGAAACGATTCGGTATCGCAGTTGTTGTGACAGTGGTGCTGATCGCGGCATTCATGATATTCACCCTTGAAATCACCTCTCATCCCCGGTTTTGTAATACTTGCCACAATATGAAGCCTTATTATGCCAGTTGGCAGGAATCGTCGCATAACCATGTTACTTGTACGGATTGTCATTTCCCCCCAGGGTTGGAGAATAAAATTAGAGGGAAATTTACCGCGTTATCCATGCTGATGGATTATTTTACCGGCGTTTATAAGAAAAGCAAGCCGTGGGCGGAAATTCCCGACGAGAGCTGCATGCGGACGGAATGCCATGAGACCCGTCTGCTGCAAGGCCGGGTGACCTTCAAAAAGAATATTATTTTCGATCATGGTCCCCACTTGGGTGAACTGCGCCGGGGAAGAAAATTACGATGCACCAGTTGTCATTCCCAGATCGTTCAAGGCAGTCACATGACGGTGACGGAAAGCACTTGCTTTCTTTGTCATTTTATACATACAGAGGAAGAAGCTGCCATCAGAGAGTGTACCAACTGCCATGAGCCTCCCATTGCCAAAGATAAAGGTGATACCCTGGTCAAATACGATCACAAAATGGTAATGGAGAAAAAAATTGCCTGTCAAAAATGCCACGGTGAAATGGTGGTGGGCGACGGTTCCGTTCCCAAGATTCGCTGCAATGTCTGTCATGCTGATATAGAAAAAATCAAACTGTACGATAATACGAAATTGATGCACAAGAATCACATTACAGATCATAAAATCGAGTGTGACCAGTGCCATACCGAGGTTCAACATAAATCCATTGCCAGGACGGCAATGGTAAAACCTGACTGCCATGCCTGTCACCCGGATTTCCATAATGCGCAGTTCTACCTGTTTGCCGGCAAAGGTGGTAAAGGCATCCCCAATCATCCCAGTCCCATGTATGAAAGTGGTCTTAACTGCCAGGCCTGCCATATTTACCATCAATCAGCCGATGGCTTTGAAATAAAAGGAGAATTTACCAGGGCCAGCGGCGAATCCTGTGAACCCTGTCACGGAGCAGGATACAATAGACTCCTCTCCCAATGGAAGAACCAGGCCGATCGCAAAATTTCCCAGCTTTCAAAGGTTATTGCCACTGCGGAAAAAATCATAGAAACGAATAAAAATAAGAAAGGGTATTCTTTAGCCAGGCAAAAACTTGATGATGCTGTTTTTAATAATAACCTGGTGGAATACGGCAACTCGATTCATAATATTGCCTTTGCCAATAAGCTGATGGATAAGGTGTATCAATTTGCTGAAGAGAGTCTGAAAGCGGTGAATTCGACTCAAAAACTGCCCCCCTTTGAACAGGAAGCCCATGTGGTCCCTGGCGAATGTTCCAATTGCCATACCGGGGTGGAACACCTGGAAACCACCATTTTCGGGTGGAAATACTCGCATGCCATCCATTTAAAGACACAGGGACTCTCCTGTAAGCGCTGTCATTCCCATGAACGAAAACACGGCCAGTTGGTGATTGAAAAACAAGATTGTATGAATTGCCACCATAAGGAAGTAAAACAAATCGACAAACCCGAAGGTTGCAAAACATGCCATGAGACCCAGCACGCTGTTTATTACAGCCAACTCACCTTTTCAACTTTAGATATACCCAATGTCATGGTCTCTGAGGTGGCCTGTCTCGATTGCCACCGGGATGAGAATGAAAACCTATACCGGCCCGGGAAAGCCGTTTGCTCCATTTGCCATGAAACCGATTATGAGGACATGTTTGTTGAATGGGAAAACAGCAGCATTAAATTGTTAAACCAATTAAGGAAAAAAGTAGAACAACATAACCTCCGCAGAGGCGATCCTGCCTATGATATACTCAAACTCTTAGAGAAGGATGGGAGTAAAGGAATTCACAACCCGGAGCTGTATGAAAAACTTCTCGAAGAAGCGCTGAAATAGAGGAGCCAAGGCTCCTAATCCGTCTTTACTGTTTTAATTCCCCAGGGGGGGAGTAATTTCAGTAAGACAAATAGGATAATAAAGGGTAATATAAGCAGGCCGATGGAGGTAAGTAATCCCTCCATTCCCCAGAGTTCCATATGGAAAGTGGTTAATCCCCGCATACTTTTCGAGAAGACCTGGCCGCCGATAACGACGTTCCAACGGGTGGTGAAAATACCTACCTGGATCAGGATTACAGACACAAAATAGAGTAGTTTTCTCAATTCCTGGTCTAATTTAAATATTTTGACGATGCTCATGATGGCCAATGGAATGATCATGCCCAGCAGCACCTGGATGATGACCAGGCTGCCGAAAAGCCTGTTCGATACCATATCGGCCAATATTTTGATGGATTCTTCGCTCTCATACAGGCGGTGGATAAAGTCCAATGCCTCCAGTGAGAAATCCACGATGACGGCATAGTAGAGATAGGAGGCCACCCGGTCCAGGCAATTCATGTCGATGGATTTCCCCCGCAGGGGTGTAATAATCATGTAGAGCAGGATGACCATGGCTATCCCGGATACGATGGCCGAAAAGAGAAAAACAATGGGCATGAGCACACTGCTCCACCAGGGATTTGCCTTGACAGAACCAAAAATAAAGCCCACATATCCATGCAAGAGGAATGCCGAGGGGATGCCGATTATGGTGATTACTTTTACGGCTTTCATATCCAATTTAACTGCCCGGTCACTGGTATCTTTGGTGAACAGGGACATAATCTTGTGGACCCATTTCATGGGACCTTTTTCCCCGCTTGACCAGTTCACCAGGTCGCGGCGGTAATCAAACCAGATTTCCAACAAAAGCACCACCATCAGGTACCAGGCATAGACAAAACCGAACATTGCCATTGCAGATGTGAAGTTTGGGGTCAGGAATATTTCATACGATCGAAATGGATGCCCCAGGTGCAGCAGTAACGGCAGCGGGGCCACCAGTAGAAAAGAGAGTGCGGTGAGTAAGGAGAGCCGATAGGTGGGCTGCACCTCTTTTACGTTGAAGACTTTTACCAGCGAAGCCAGGATAAACGCGCCGGCAACAATCCCGGTAATATAGGGATATAGAACGATCAACAGTGACCAATGAACCTCGCGCTCATTGGGATAGATGTAACCGGTTACTTGCTGTACCGCGGGCATCAACTGTAACAGTGGTCCGATGTTCATTTTACTTCTCCGTCGAGATCAGTATAAAAAACCTTTGGTTCTGTATTTAAAGAAGGTTTCAGTACATGAATATTTTTCATACGTATGACCCGGACCAGTGGGCTGGCCAGGCTGTTCAAATCACCGAAAACTCTTGCTTGCGTAGGGCATACCATGACACAAACCGGTGGTTTCCCCCGTTTTACCCGGTGATAGCAGAAGGTGCACTTGTCGGCGACTTTTTTAACCGGGTGCATATACCTGGCCCCATAAGGACATGCCTGGATACAATATCCGCACCCGATACAACGGTCGTCATCCACCAGTACCACCCCTTCTTCGGTTAAAAAAGTGGCCCCCACCGGGCAAACCTGCGCACAGGGCGGGTTGGTGCAGTGATTACACAGTTTGGGTACGAAAAAACTTCGCAGGGTCTCTTTCTCAGGGGCAAGAACGGTGTACTCTTTTTCACCCCGCTCCACCAACTGCACGGTGACTTTATTTTCTCTTTTAATAATATATCTTTCTACCCAAGTGCGAAAGAAATGATCCGCTTTGGGGACTTTATTTTCAACTTTACAGGCTTCAACGCATCTCAAACATCCGATGCACCTGTCCACCTGGATTCCCATTCCATAGTGACCGGTTTTTTTCACCTCTCCCGGTTTGGGTTCCCGTGAAGAAGAGAACAAACATCCCGCGGCCGCCGCGGGAATAAAACATAACAGCTTTTTCAATAACGATCTTCTATCCATTATCTTGCCTCCGGCATATGAGGGTAATGACACTGCCAACAGAGATATTTTTCCCCGTGAGTCTTCATGTCCACGCCGGGTATCCCCTTGACCCTGGCATCCCGGTCATGACATTTCCCGCAGAATTCGCGGTTTTCCGGTGTGGTTGGTTTTTTAGCCCGCGGTGTGGTTTTATGATTTTGCGGGACCGTGTGACAGGTCACACATTCCAGGTGGACATGGGGCGAGATTGACATGGTTCTTGAAATTTCCCCATGGCAGGCACTGCACTCTTTCGGTACTTCAGGTGGTTTGGGGGCATGGGGGTCGTGGCAGGTGATACATGCTTTCATGGGATTGTGGGCCATTGTCGCCACCTGGGGGAACCCGGTGGGCCGTGCCGGGTCATAAGCGTGACATAACGCGCAGTATACTCTCCCGGTGGGTGCGGGGGGCGACGTTTCACCGGGGTTTTCCGCGTGTACGGCCCCGGCCCCGTGACAGGTTTCACAGGCCAGGAATTTATGGAAGCCGTTTCTTTTTTTTTCGTTTATATCATCATGACATTCCACGCAGACTTCGGATTCGGAATAACTGCCTTTGAATGACAGTTCGGCTTCTATGGTTTTAGTGCGATGATATCCCGACTCTTTAAGCCTGGCCGGGATAACATAAGCCCTTATCAAGATGATGCCTACTATAAAGACGGAAAAAACAACGAAAAGATGAATGATTTGTTCCGGGAATTTTTTCACGAATTTATTGCCGGGGGTGTCCTTTTCTTCTTTATCCATTTTTGTTTCCTTTTGATTTATTTTTTCTTATTTTCATCTTTTTGCCACCAATCCACCAGGTAGGCGTAAAGGTCCCGTAAACCTGTTTCCGAAAGCTTCGGCCAATCAATGTTTTTGGTTACGGTCAGTTCATGCATATAGGGTACGTGATTCCACATCGTACTGACCAGGCCGGTGGGAGTGGCAAAGAGGTCCGGCCTCTCCATTGTCAGCGGGTGGTCGGGTCCATGGCATTTTATACATGATTTTGCTTGAAATACTTGTTTTCCCTTTCCCGGGTTTCCGGGACGGCCGTAATAATCATAAAAATAAAGAAATGCAATCAAATCCGCCATTTCCGAGCCTGCAAATTCCGGCCAGGGAATTTTTTCCTCCTCGATGAGTCTCTCCATAATGTCCCCGTGATTCCACATCGCGGCAGCAATAGCTGTTACACTGCGGTGGAGTTTCATTTTATCGAGCTGTGCGCCTTTCGATGGTTGGTCCGGCAATATAGAGTGACATTTGCTGCAGCCCTTCTCTTCGAATAACGTTGCCCCGGTTTTGGGATTTCCCGGTGACATATATCTTCTTTTGGCAAATTGTCCACGGCTGTATTCCCTGAGATAGGCGCTGATATCAGTAATATCTTTATCTCCAAAGGTGGGAGGTTTAATTCCCCTGGCAGTCATCTCTTTTTTCATTGCCGGGCCGTGGTTCCAGATCACCTGGGCTGTATAGAGGGGAGAAGCATATTCGGTCAATTGATCTAAGCTGATCCCCCTGGATGCGCCTTCTTTACCAATCCGGTGGCAATTTAAACAAGTTTTGGATTTCAGCAGCTTTTTCCCCCGGGCAGCATCTCCCGGCTCCCCCAGGTAGCGAAGAAAGAACAGGTAACTGATGAGTTTGTTTAATTCATCAATACTCATCGTGGGCCATTCTTTTTTCAAAAAATCCGTTTGCACGGCCATCCTGGGTGCATGGTTCCACAATCGAGAACCCAGGTCGTAGAAACTGCCGAAGACTTTTTCCCGCCCTAAATCCGGTCCGGTTTTCTCCAGGAAAACATCGATAGAATGACAATCGATACACCCTTTTTTTTCAAAAACAATTCTCCCTGAAAGGGGATTGGCAGGAATACCTTCCAGGTTCACTTCTTTTTTCGGCTTTTCGCCCACTCCAGGTGTATAAAAACCGAGGATGAGGATAACCGCTAAAACCAGTCTTATACCACAGTGTATCGGTTTTTTTTGCCGGGGTGGATATTGTTTTTTGTTCTTGTTTTTTATTTTAATTTTCATTCGTTGGCCTCATTTTTATCCCCCCTGTTTTGGTTTTTTTCTACCTTGTTCCGCTGCAGTCCCACAAAAACATAAGTAAGGGTGCTGGCAATCGCAATAAAAATAGGGATGACCACAATACTGATAATAACGGAAAGGTCAGGCGCATCATGAAGTTCGATGGATAAAACGATCAGCCTGATGACCCACCAGGTGATTCCCGCAACTAGAATCCAGATCAAGGATATGCTTATAACTTGCATAATGAAATAGTAATCGGGTTTTTTTACATCTTTTGTCACGGTGAGCCCTCCGTTTGTATTTGTCCTTCCCTACCGGTATCCGTATCCGGTTGATAACTTTCGATGCGCTTTTTAACGGTTTCCACCTCTTCTCTTCCTTCTTCTATCTCCCAAACGGAGATAATCGGGAAAAGCCTGGAAAAGATAAGGAATGCCAGGGCAAAAACCGCCAACCCGGCGAGAAACAGGGCCCACTCCACCATAGTAGGTGTATACATTTGGGGAGCATATTCCAGCCTGGGAATGGTCAATGACGGGACCACGATGTTTAATCGTTCCAGCCACATGCCCACGATGACCGCTAAACTGGCAATAAATATCCCGGTAATGGTCTTGAGCTTTTTAAAACTTAAAATAGATACGGGAATGACAAAGTTACAAATGACCATTGCCCAGAAAAACGGCCAATAATCACCGGTAAATTTGTAAAGAATCGTTCTCATCTCAGTGGGTTCGTGACCGTAAAAACCGGTTAAATATTCCGAGAAGGTGAAATAGAACCACAAAAAGGACATGATCAGGAGCAGCGTAGAGAGGTAGCGGAAGTGGACGGGTTTGAGATAACCTTCCAGGTGAAAGGCTTTTCGAAAGACGATCATCACGATAAGAAGGGCGGCAATGCCGGAGAAGATAGCACCCACGACAAAATAGGGCCCAAAGATCGTGCTGTGCCAACCGGGCTGCAAAGTCATTGAAAAAATAAAGGAAATCACCGTATGGACGGAAACGGCAATGGGAATGACCAGCACCATCATAATGGTCAGGGCCCGATCGAGGATTTTTTTCTGTCGTTCGGTTCCTGCCCAGCCCCAGGAAAGGAACTGATACAACCAGTGCGGCCGCACCCCCATATCTCGCAGCCTGGCGATGTCAGGGATCATGGGTAAATAAAGATACACGGTACTGGCGGTAAAATAACAGGTAATAGCGGTGACATCCCATAAAAGTGGGGACTGCAACCGGCCGTAAAAGAAAATGTTCAACAAATTGTCCGGTTTTCCCAGGTCGAGAATAGGATGGAGACCGCCAATAGCCAGTACAATAGCGGTGGTGACTTCGGCCATACGAGTAATAGGCCGCCGCCATTCGGCTTTAGAAAGGCGCAGTATTGCTGAAATAAGCGTGCCGGCGTGACTGATACCTATAAAGAAAACAAAATTGACAATATAAAATCCCCAGGAAATCCTGTTGTCCAAACCCGTCACCCCAAGTCCCCAGCGGAGTTGGGTGGAATACATATACATGGTCCATAAAAAAATCGCCGCCAGGATGATCCCCAGGATATAGGTGCCGCGGCCCCTCTCAATAATAGGTTTATAAAGGATATAATCAGGATGTTTCTTTAATTCGGTGGGTGTCATGTTAATCTTCCCTTGACAGGTAAATGACTTTGGGCTCAGTGCCCAGGTCTTCCTGGAGTTTGAATGCCCGGTGGGATTTTTTTAAGCGATATACGGCATGTTTTTCATTTTCAAGGTCCCCGAACACGATAGCTGAAGTGGGACAGGCTTCCGCGCAGGCAGGCTGGAAATCATCCTCACGCATCTCCCTGGATTCAAACCTGGCCTGGTCCCTGGCTTTTAGCAGGCGGTGACTGCAGAAGGAACATTTCTCCACCACACCCCGTTCCCGCAAACTCACGTCCGGGTTGTGGAAATAGCTGAACTCCCGCGGCCGTTGGGGTTCGTACCAGTTAAACGATTTGACTGTATAAGGGCAGGCCACTATACAGTAACGACACCCGATGCAGCGGTGATAGATCTGGGCGACGAGTCCTTCCTCGGTCTTATAGGTGGCCCGGACCGGGCACACTTTTGTACAGGGCGGTTTTTCACAATGGAAGCAGGGCCGGGGAATATATTGCACCTTAACCTCCGGGTAGTCACCGGACACGACCTCTAATAATGTCATCCAGAAAATCTCCCGCCCTAGTTGCGATTCTTCAGGTCCGACATTGGGGATATTATTTTCCGCCCGACATACCGACACACATGCACCACACCCGGTGCATTTATTCAGATCAATTACCATTCCCCAATTGATCATTTTAAACACCTTTATCTTTATCCACGATCATTTCAACCTCATATCACTGGTTTTACCCTGACGCGGGTCCCATTCAGCACAGGTATGGAAGAAAGTGAGTCGAATTTGTTTTCGATTAAATCCACTGCGTTAATACCGATTCCCGTACCGAAGCGACCGTAAGAGGTATGTCCTAAACCCAGGTGGATATGGACAACACCCGGAAGAATGCCGGGGAAAAACCTGGCTTCAGCCTTCACCCGGTCCTTAACAGATTCCACCCACGCTAAGCGTCGGTCCTTTATTCCATACATCGTTGCTGTTTCCGGGTTAATTTCAATCCAGGATTTCCAATGCCGTCCCACTTGAATTCCCACCATTTCCATCATCGAGGGTTGGGATGCGCCTTTGCCATCCCGGTTTGTCAACAGTTGCGAGACGGTGAGGATTAAAGGAAACTCCCCTGCGGCACCTGGCACCCCGGATTCGTCATAGTGGGGCATCAGACGTTCATCCCCTTTCGCTGCATCAAGGCCTTTTCCTGCCGCGGCCGGTTTACCTTCCAGGTGCTGCTGCAATATAGAGGAAAAGAATTCAAATTTTTCCGTTGGCGTATGAAAAATATCTCGTACCGGTCGTATATGAACCGACTGGTCCCACCACCCCCCGTTTTCCCTTACCAATTTGAGGAACGCCTGGAAGGATTCATATTGTTGGGACTTCCAACCGCGCTGGTTTAAATATCTATCCCATTCCGAATCCACGGTTTCGGCAATGATTGTTCCTTCCCCGGATTCATATAACACTTCAAAGCGTTTATTAACAATTTCTGCGTAATTTTTCCAGGGGAACAAACCCCGGCCTTTCAGTGTCTTGCCGAGCTCCACAAGGACATCGCCGCACTGCTTCGTATTGAAAAGCGGCTCTATCACCGGCTGCACCAGGCCCACATGACTAAACATCATTCCCGGTATCGGTCCGCTTACATCTGTCTTCTCCAGGAATGAATGATCCGGTAAAAAAAGATCGGCATGTTCTGCTGTTTCATCGAGAAATGTACCCATGACCACTACATTTTCAATTTTTTTCAGGGCCTGGATCATTTTGTTTTTATCTCTTGAATGGAAGACAGGATTCGCATCGACGATCAGCAGCGTATCAATCAGTCCCGGTTTCCCGGAAAGCACCGCTTCGGCGAAGTTGTGGACCGAAACATCGCCGAAAGGAGGCCTGGCAGCGATGTCCTCTCCCACTTTCCCTGCTGCTGCGTCCCGGTTTATTGCCGGGAAGCTGAACCCGGGAGCAATGGATGTGAAAAAGACCCCTCCTTCCTTTTGAATGTTACCCTTCAATGCATTTAAACAATAAATCCCCCACTGGGTCACGCTGCCATTGGAAGCATATTTTGAAGCATCACCGCCAATCGCCAGGGCAAATCCATGGGTTCCGAACTCTTCCGCCAGTTTAATAATGGTTTCCGTGGGAATCCCAGTTATTTCAGAGACCTTCTCCGGATAATAATTTTTCCTGACATAGGACTTAAAACCAACATGCTCATGCCCATTCTTATCTCTAAAGGGTTCAAATCCAAACGTATTTTTCTCAATATAGTCTTTATCGTACAATTGGTCGGCAATGAGGACATGAGCGATGCCCAGGGCAAGTGCCCCGTAAGTCCCGGGCTGAATGGGGATCCATCGGTGGGAACTGGCCCCGGTAAGATTCATTCTCGAATCAATGTGAATAAGTGTTGTTTTTGCCTCTTTGGTCACCGATCTTAAGCGGCCGAAGACGCGTTGATAATAGACCGGGGATGTGCCCTCTTCCAAAAAATTACAGCCAAAATTGAGAATATATTTACTGCGTTCCAGGTCGTACGCAGGTATTTCATTAATCCCCTGTGAAAGCAGCACACCCATGGAGTTTTCCATTAACGTTTCATCTTCAAAGTAGTTGGGCGAACCTACCGCTTTCATCCAATATTTACTTAACTCTCTCATAAGTGGAGAACGGTCTCCGTTAATCATGGCAATTTTATGCCCTGCCCCTTTAGCGATTAAAGCCTTAAAACGCTCATGGAGAGCAGTAAGAGCTTGATTCCAGTCCATATCGTTAAAACGGTTTTGATCTTTTGAGCCTACCCGTATTAATGGGTTCTTTACCCTATCCGGGTTGAAAAGGACCTCCAGTGACGTATGGGCCATGGGACAGACACCACCGCGATTGACCGGGTAGTGAGGATTGCCCTTGATATAAACAGGAATACCGTCAATAAGACGAACCCGTAGCCCACAGCCCCCGGAACACTGCCCACACACCGTGTTTACCCATGTCTCTTTGCCCGTTTTCCTGGCCATCCTGTCAAGCAATTGCCCCGGAACAGCCACCAAATCCGAAAAGAGAAAATGACCGGCTGCGGCACCAGCCGTTGTCAAACCAGCAAGTTTAAGAAAATCTCTCCTGGAAATTAGTTTTATTTTATCTTTTTTCATTTTTTTTATCGGTGACATGCCAAACAATCATTCGTTATATTATGCTTTTTATGACAATTCATGCATTGAGCCATCGTTGGAGGGATGAGTGGATATCGGGGTGGTACTTTTAACTCTTTTACATCACCATGACAGGATTCACACCCAATTTTCCCGGATACGACGTGACGCCGATGCGAAAAGTAAACATGATCCGGGACCCGGTATATTTTCTCCCAGCGGATTTCATTCTTATCAGTAAAATACCCGCGTAATTGATTCTCCAGTTTCGAACCCGTCAGTTCTTCGGAATGACATTCCTCGCAGATTTCATTAGCCGGCAGCGCTGCACGTTCATGCGTCCCCACCTGGGGATGACATAATGTACATTCCAATTCCTGGCCTTCCACATGTAAGTTGTGATCGAAGGGAATGGGCTGAACGACTCCCGGATTTCTCCCCCTCAACACGACTAAAAATGCTGCCATGATTACAATTGCAACAATAACAATAGGTATTAAAAATTTTATTCGCTTCAACGTTTTCTATAGTTCCTGTTTTATTTTGTACATAGATTTGTTACACAGCGGTGTAAAGCTTTAAATGCTGCTTTTGGAATCACATTAGGTTCTTTGATTTTCATGAATACGAATTTTAGCATATTGGGAAAAAAAGTCAAAATAATTTTTTTTATAACATTTTTTTTTCATTTAGAAGAGAAGGTTTACCCAGGGCTCCGTCAAAGTCGCCCAAAACAAAATATTCCCGGGTGAACACAAAATTCTGTCCGAACCCTACGAAGGAATACGCATTGTAAGAGGTAGGGGCGAATCTCGTATTCGCACGTATACACAAAATTCCGACTTTGACGGGGTCGTGAAGGTTTACCTTCAAGTATTGACTTTTTGTTTAAAAACTCTTACAATATAGGACTTCGGATTTCCAGGTAAGTGAATCCACAATACAAAGTGGAACAAAGAACCAGTTATTACATATTGCAATGTTAAAGAAAATCATCGATAATAATCAATAAAAAAAGCAGGATCGTCAAATGATAAAATGTATTGCGAAATGGGTAATATTAACGTTAGGGTTAATGGTATTGCTGAATGGTTCGTTTGTTTTTCCGGGAAATCAGCACCCTGGTTCGGAAGATATCCAGGTACCACCGCCTCCCTTCAGCGAAGATATTTTCCCCTGTTCCGAGTGTCATGGAGAAATGGAAACAAACCCAAAACGCAGGGAACTGGAGGTTCATGAGGATATCGTGCTCAACCATGCTGAAAAAAGCAGGTGGTGTTTGGACTGTCATGATGCCAAAAATCGTGATAAACTTCATTTAGCCGATGGTGAATTGGTGGATTTTAAAGAATCTTATCGATTGTGCGGTCAATGTCATGGGCCCAAGTTAAGGGATTGGAGAGCCGGCATCCACGGCAGGCGCACTGGTTCCTGGAACGGTCAAAAGCGGTATCTCCTCTGCGCGCACTGTCATGATCCGCATTCACCGAGATTTAAAAAATTGAAGCCGGAGCCTGCGCCGGTTAAACCAGGGAGTGGCAAATAATGAGCACAAAAAAAAATCAAAAGCTTTTGCGGGGGGTCCAGGGGGGTGGTTTTCTCGAAAAGAGCCCCCCTGGCAGCCGGAAGCAAAAAGAAAAAAAACTAACCAGGCGAAACTTTCTAAAAACCGCCGGGGCCGCCGCAGCCATGTTAATGCTGGCCAAATGCGGTTCAAAAGCGGCAAGGGAAGAGTTCTTTCAAAAACATTTTAAGACTCTATCAAAAGAGGAACTGGAAAAAACCCTTAAACGCCTCGAAGCTGAATATTTAAAAAAATATGGCAAGAAATTTACCGTTTCAGCTAAAGGCCCAATAGATGGTACCCAGTTTGCTTATGCGTTGGACCTCTCGCGGTGTATCGGATGCCGGCGATGTGTTTATGCCTGTGTGGAAGAAAATAACCAATCCAAGAACCCCCAGGTACACTGGATCCAGGTCCTTGAGATGGAAGAAGAGAAGGGTATTGATTTCGTCCATTCAAATCTTTACTATAATCATGATAAAGTTCCCCATGAGGGGCATTTCTATTTACCGGTAGCCTGTCAGCAGTGCAAGAATCCCCCCTGTGTGAAAACCTGTCCGGTTGGAGCCACCTGGACAGAAGCGGACGGCATTGTGGTCGTGGATTACAACTGGTGCATTGGCTGCCGCTGCTGCATGGCCGCATGTCCTTATGGCGCACGCCATTTTAATTGGGGAAAACCCAACATATCTGCTAAAGAAGTAAATCCCAAAACCCATTTCCTGGGAAACCGCCCCAGGTATAAAGGGGTGGTGGAAAAATGCACATTTTGTATCCAACGTGTAAGAGAGGGCCGTTATCCCAAATGCGTTGAAGTATGCCCTACAGGGTCCAGGAAATTCGGAAACCTCCTGGACCCAAACAGTGAAATCAGGAACATCCTTAAAAACAAACGAGTACTCATCCTCAAAGAAGACCTGAATACGCAGCCAAAATTCTTTTATTTCTTTGGGACTTAATAGAGGAGAATATACAGTGAATTTTTTTCGATTTATTAAAGAAAGTTTTAAAATTGTTATTCGGGGAAACAAGTGGTATTATCTCTGGCTGGGTTTTCTTCTTACTCTTATTATATGGGGAGGTCTGGGTTACGTGGCCCAGTTGAAGGAAGGGTTGATTGTTACCAACATGCGGGACCACATATCCTGGGCATTTTATATCGGGAATTTTACCTTCCTGGTTGGGGTGGCCGCTGCAGCGATTATGCTGGTGATCCCGGCATACATTTATCACTGGAAACCCATCAAAGAGGTGGTGATTTTTGGTGAGCTGCTGGCTGTCAGCGCTGTTATTATGTGTATACTCTTTGTTATAGTGGATGTAGGCAACCCTTTGCGGTTGTGGCATATGCTTCCTTTCATCGGCAATCTTAATGTCCCTTCGTCCCTGTTGGGATGGGATTTTTTGGTTCTAAACGCTTATTTTTTATTGAACATTGGCATTGTCACGTATCTACTTTACAGGCTTTTCGGCAAAAAAGAGTACAATAAATCTATTTTATATCCACTGATCCTTTTTTCCATCCCCATGGCCATTAGTATCCACACGGTAACGGCATTTCTTTATAACGGCCTGGTAGGAAGACCTTACTGGAACACTGCCCTTTTAGCCCCAAAGTTCCTGGCTTCTGCGTTTTGTTCCGGACCTGCCGTGCTTTTGATCCTGTTCCTGATTTTAAAAAAGACCACCAATTTCCAGATCAGGGATGAGGCCATATGGAAAATAGCAGAATTAATGGCCTATGCCATGTTCATCAATTTATTCTTTTTCTTCAGCGAGGTCTTCAAAGAAGTTTATTCCGATTCGGAACATTTAGTTCATTTGAAATACCTCTTTAAAGGAATTGGGGAGAACCGTGATATAGTGATATACGGGTGGGTTTCTGTAATCATCAGTATAATTGCTTTTTTCCTATTTTTAATACCCAAAACCAGGAAAAATATCGTCACACTGACTATTGGGGCACTCTTAATTTATTTTGGCGTTTATATAGAAAAAGGCATTGCGCTTTTGATCCCGGGGTTTACTCCTGATGTATTGGGGCAGGTTTATGTATATCGGCCTTCCCTGACGGAAATCCGCGTTTCAGTTGCCATATTTTCCCTTGGGTTCCTGATTTTTACCCTGTTGACCAAAGTGGCGGTGGCCATCATCTTCGAAGGTTTTAGTATTGAACGTTTAAAAAAGAAGAAAGTCAACGCCTGATTCTTTATTCTTATAAAACCTCGTCCATACTGCCGGACCTGTACCCTGCCAGGTCCAGGGTGATATAAACAAATCCAAGTTCTCTCAGCCGGGCAACAATTTTTTTTCTATGTGTGAAGACCTTTTCAATTTCATCTTCATCCACTTCAATTCGAGCCGTATCACCGTAGTTTCTCACCCGTGACTGCCGGAAATCCAGGGAGTACAAAAACGATTCTGCTTCTTCCACCTGTTTTAATTTTTGGGCAGTGATGGGTTGACCGTAAGGAATCCGAGAAGCCAGGCAGGTAGTAGAAGGCATATTAAAGTTGGACAGGCCCAATGTTTTGGCAATCCCCGGGATATGTTTTTTGCCAATACCGGCTTCCACCAGCGGTTGGAAAAATCCTTCTTCATTCAAGGCTCGAATCCCGGGCCGGTGCTCTCCGAAGTCCGATGTATTCACGCCAAATGCAATATGTTTAAATCCCAGTTGGGAAGCAACTCTCTTCATGATCTCCATTTCTTCTTTTTTGCAGAAATAACACCTGCTGGAAGGATTCTTGACAAAATCTTGGTTATCCAGTTCCGATACTTTTTCGATAATTTGTTTAATTCCGATTTCTTTTGCCACGGCTTTGGACATCTCCAGTTCCCGTTTTGAAAAGGTATCTGAATCGATGGTTACGGCAGCCGATTTTTCACCCAGCTCTTCGTAAGCGACCTTGGCAATGACCGAACTGTCGACGCCGCCGGAAAAAGCCACTATCAATGACCCTTTTTCCCTGATCACTTTCCGCAGCCTGTTTAGTTTTTCTTTTTCTTCAACATTCATCTTTTGTGTTCACCTCTTTTTCAAGTTGGTTTTGCATTTTACCAGGAAGTCATCAAAAGGTCAACCGCCAGTTTTTTTTCATAATTGGTTTGAATTTTATTGATGAAAAAGAAAAAGGAAAAGAGACGGGACAGGATAATTTTTTTCATTCCTCCGATATCCCTTCGCTCTTTTCGTTCTCCTGTGCTTTTGTTTCATGGTGTTCATCTTTAGTTAATTTTTTATCCGGGTCCTTTGTAACCTCTTTGGTCTGTTCTCCCCCCGAGGGCAATCCAAAAACCTTTTTAAGTTTGCTTAAAACCTTTTTTTGCATTGCTGGAGATAATACCCCCAACTCTCGCCTTATTAATGAGGTTGCTACTGTCATGAGCCGATGTAACCGAAGTGTTGAAGATACACGCAGGCCAGTGGTACCAAAATCCTCTTCACTTGAATCGATTAGCAGGTCTGATTCCAATAAATTATCAGGTATACGACTGCTCATAAAAGCCAAAATAACATGACGATGGGGACCGATAGGATCTGTCAGGCATAAAGCTGGTCGAACTTTCGTGGTTTCAAGGGTATCGAAAGGGAATGGTATCAATACAATTTTATTCTTTGTCGTTGAAAGGTTTTCCATCGTTCATCGAGTATATATCTTCCTCCGGGTCTCCTAAAAAAGCAAAGGCCGGATTTTCAGAGGCGGCCCGGAGCCATTCCGATTCGTCGATATCCTCCTCTTCCGGCAGCAGGATGATCACGCGAACTTTCCTGGGACCTTTTATAGGAAGAGCATCATCCAATACCAGGTGACGATGGGCATCCACTGTGCCGGTTGTTTCAATTGCTCTGCTGGCAATCTCCATATTTACTCCTTCTCTAAGTTAACTCTTTATAATGATATAATATAGATGAAAATTGCCCAAATGTCAATTTTATTCCTGATCCAAGAAAATATTTTTATCCCCAGTCATTCATCATAAAAATTGAATTATCCCCTTTTTTCCTTTTTTTTCACGGCCAATCAAAAAACGAACAAACGTTCGGAATTTCAATTCCGGTTGATTGCAACGCTCTCTTACCATATCATGAGGTCGTAAACCTTAAACTCAATGTAAAGGATAAAGCTGTAGACCGGGTCATAAGGTTTATGAAAAAATCGAAAGGAGAAGCTATATGAAAAAGGTTATTTTGATCATGTTTATTGTCTGTGCATTAACGATGGGAGTATCGGCCCAGGACAACACCGGTGAAAAAGCCGCCGCCAAAAAGTTCTATGAACTATTCCGGGCAAAAAAGTATGAAGAAGCATTAGAACTGGTGGACAAGGCCATTAAGACATATGGTGAAAAAGCGAAATGGTACCGGGCAAAGTATTATGCCCTGGCGCGAATGGAAAAATATGAACAGGCAGCAGCAGCGATCACAAAAAAGGAAACGCTGCAAAAAACCACGAACTCCAATGAATGTATGGAAATTGCCGGGACCTTCTTTAAAATGAAAGACATCGAGGGGACAATCCGTTGGCTCGATGCCGCCGCCCAAAATGGGTTTAATGATTACCCCTTCCTGGAAAATAAAGAGTACCTGCCACTCCGCCGGCATAAGCAATTCGCGAAAATAATGAAAAAGATGAAAGAAAACTGCGGCATCGGGAAACCCGCCAAAGATTTCACCACTCCTTTGCTTACCGGCGGCAAATTTACTCTTTCCCAATATAAAGGCAAGGTAGTGCTGGTGGATTTCTGGTCCACTAAATGCGGACCCTGCCTCAAAGAAATCCCCTTCATGAGAAAGGCTTATGAACGCCTCAAAGACAAAGGCTACGAAATTATCGGCATCAGCCTGAATTATGAAAAAGAAACATTAACCGGGTTCCTTAAAAAAGAGAAGATGCCGTGGTTATTGGCTTTCAGTGGTAAAGGCTGGGATGATGATACGAAGAATTTGTACAACATCTTTTCCATTCCCTCCACCTGGCTGGTGGATAAAAAAGGAATACTCCGGTATTTCGGCCTCAGGGGTGAAGAATTAACCAAAGCCGTTGAAAAACTGATCGCCGAGTAATGTAGTAAAACGGTGACGGGCAAGAAGGGTGCTAAAGACATCGGCGATTACTCGGGGGCAAAGAGCGATTACTTTTTTGTAACTGGAAAATTTTTTTTATTTTTTGCAACCTTTTTTCTTCCAATTGCATTATACTATACATGAGCCAGTTGCAATTAACTACAGATAGATTCTTTATAGGAGATACAGCGGTCATGGATGACGGACGACTCCTGGTGGAGCAGGCCAGGTCTGATCCCCATGCCTTCGGTCAATTATTCGATCGCCACTATGATGAAATATATAAATACATTCTCCATCGTACGGCCAATCCCGAACTGGCCCAGGACTTGACCTCAGAAACCTTTTTCAAAGCGTTAAATAAATTATGGACCTTTCGCTGGCAAAATGTTCCTTTCTTAGCCTGGTTGTACCGTATCGCTTCCAATGAAATCAATGGTTTTTATCGCAAACACAAGAATTTCAAAAGTATCCCCATGGAAGAAATCGTGGATGGCTCCAGCACCGAGTACCGTGAGTTCAAAGAAGAATTAAAGAGCGCCGAAGAGGAAATAAGCAAGAATCTTTTGTTCCTTGAACTACACCAGGCCCTTACCTGCTTGAAGAACCGGTACCAGGATGTTATTACGCTGCGTTTCTTCGAGAATAAAAAAGTAAAAGATATCGCAGAAATTTTAAATAAGTCCGAAGGAACGGTAAAATCCCTGCTGCACCGGGCCTTAAAACAATTACAGGCAATACTGGACATGCCGCAAAAAAAAAGCGGAAAAAATCTTAAAAGGGAGGCGTTATGAAACCTCGGAATGGCAAAGAAATGCTGGAGAAAGTCTCGCCGCCAGAGATGATCTTATCGTCCTCTAAAGCAAATCTTCGGCGGAAACTTTTGAACAGCAAGCATTTTAACCGGAAACCCCTTCGACGAGTGTTTCTTAAATACGCATTGGGAATCGCTCCGGTTTTGGGGATTTTCCTGGCAGCGGTTATTTCAATATTAACCACCGGTAAAATGTCGGCAATGGAGCGGCTTGAATACCTGGAATCCACTTATCACCGTTCCTTTGTCAGCGGCAGCGTCCACTATATCAAAGTACTGTCCTCCACCGCCTGGAACCCGGATAAATCGGTGATTCTTCAACAGTGGAGACATGGTGAGGATAAACTGCGCATCATGCTGCAAAATAAGAACACCGGCAAGATACTTGGGCATCTTATTGCCAAAGGTGAGCAATTCTACCTCCATCTGGACGAAACCTCCAATGCTAAAATTAGAGTTAAAGTTAATACGTCACGGGAAAACAAGCTGCCTTGTGAGTCAAAGGCGTACAGCATGATGATGCTGCCGGTAGAAAATGTCCCGGGAAGAGACAAACAAAAAAAAATGGCTAGTGTTATCATATCTGAAGACACCCTGGATATTTTAGGCTTTAAGGCTCAGGACCCGGCAAAAATTTTTACCCGGTTAAAGTCCTCTCCTACCGTGACCTATGCCGGTACGGAAATAGAAGAAAGGACTACCGGGACAGGAACGCCTTTTCAAAGAAGATTGGAAATATTTGAACGAAGGACATCCCCGGAGATCAGGGCTTTCCTACTGGAGTATGACAAAGAGCTGGAAGATAATGTGGATAAGGTGTTGGAGAAATTACGAGAATCTAATGCAAACGACCTGGGGAATTTCTTGAAGGAGGATGGCTTTAAGGTAGAAAAGATCGAGGTAGTGGAGACCACCAAAGTAGATAAGGATACCGGCAAGATTTCCTTGATTACCTACCGGTCGTATCGCCAGGGCCAGTTGGTGGCCAGGCATGAGTTGACGTTTCTCCGCGAGCAATTTCTCCCCTATGACCCGGGGCTTTTCGATGAAAATCTTTTTCAACTCGAGGCGTATGATTTTGAAAAAATTACAAAAGGTAATTAAATGTAAATCAAAAAGTGGGCGGCGCCCACACCCTATAGGCGTCGTTCATGGTGTTTGTAAAGTACCATCCGAGAAAACGTTGTTTTTTTTGTGCGTTTTTACAGAATATTAGTAAAAGGAGGTTAATTTTAACATGAAAACAAATTTGAAAATAATCATGGTGGTTATCCTGGTGTTAGTAATTATCCTGGCGGATTTTCTTTGTTACGCAATTGTAGTAAATGAAGACAAACCCGCCAAAGGTGAATATGTGTTCCCTTTGGAACCGGTGTGGCAGGTAGATGGTGCAGGAGGTACACCCTTTGGAAATGTCTTGTCAATAAATGTCTCCGACTCAGGCTATGTTTACTGCCGGGACTTAAAGAACAGAGAGTATTACATCTTTAATAATGATGGGAAATATACCGGTATATTCGGCACCAGGGGCGAAGGGCCCGGTGAAGTCAAACAGGTCGGAGGTGCAAGGGTTTCCTTGGTAGGAGATAAAGTGATTATCCAGGATATAGACAAGATCATTTTTTACTCCAGGGAGGGCAAATTTATTCGCTCTGTTCTCAACAACAGGAATTCCCGGCCTGCGGCTGTATTTTTAAACGAGAATGAATTTATCTCTGCTCCTACAACTATCATGGGAAATAGTGACAAAGCCAAAATGAAGTATGTGAATCTCAAAACCGGCCAGGAAAAAGTAATTACTGATTTTACCCTTTTCAAAGGTGGGGTTATTCAGCGGGATAATGCCCGGGCTGTTGCTGTTATTCCCACGATAACCCCGGTAATGGTGGTGGGGAAACACGGTGACAAACTTTACTTTGGCATGAATGACAAATATGAAATTTACATCACGGATATAGATGGGAAAGAACATGGCAGCTTCAGCCTCAACAGGAAACAGACCGCTGTCTCGCTCAAAGAGAAAGAGGATTATATGGTCAGATTAACCAAAGGACTGGCACCGGATGACCTTGCCCGGCAATTAGCAAAAACACTGCCCAATGAAGAGACATACTTTGCTAACATCCAATCTCATAACGGTTTGCTCTATCTCTACCGGTCCCACTTTATCCCCGGCAGCCACCAGCAAATCGATATCTTCTCTTCGGATGGCAAGTATTTGTACCGCGGATTTGTCAGGGTGAAACCGGGACTTACTATCACTGCTGGGCCTACCATCCAAAATAACTGTATTTACATGGTCCTGGAGGACCAGGAAGGAGAAATCACTTTAAATAAGTACAACACTGTTTTACCTCAATAATCAAGACCCCTGGTGAACTTGTAATCAAATGCTTTGCCATTTTTGCCTGTCTCCTTTCCTGCTTTTTCATTAATGAAAAGCTTTTGCGGGGGTCCAGGGGGCGGTTTTCTCGAAAAGAGTCCCATGGTCGCCGAAGGCATAAAAACAATTTTTACTTGTCTGGCCCCTTTTTGGCCCTTTTTTCTTTTCTGGTCTTGACAAATTTGACTCATTTTCATAAGATAAAACCATGACAGGAACAAAGACAAATATAAACAAAAAGAGATATCGAAAACCGAAACGAACCTTTGAAAAAGCAGGGGTGGTAGATCCTGAATTCTCCTATTATGTTCCTTTAGAAAATGTTGTCAACACTGATAATCAAGATATTAAGACCATGGTGGACCGGGGCCGGTACTTTTCCATATTTGCCCCCAGGCAGAGCGGCAAAACCACCTTCCTGGAAGAACTGCGCAGCCGGTTACACCGCGATCCCACCTATGTGGTTGTCATCCTGAGCTTCCAGAACTTCAGGAACCTGGTGGACAAATCCCGGTTTTATTCACTGCTGCAAAAATACCTCTATGAACAATTATTAAACAGGCTGGAACAGGTAAACTGCGAAAAAATTGAAACCGTCCGGCAATTCCTGTCCCGGCACCATTTCATCGACCATTTTTCGTTCCAGGAATTATTTGAAGAATTAAACAAGATCATTCAATACAAAAAAATAGTCATTTTCATCGATGAATTTGACGGGATACCAAAAAATGAATTAGAGAACTTTCTTACCACCCTGCGGGAATTATATTTGAAATATAAAAAGGTAACGCAGAAAGCCCTTTATTCCATCGGGCTGATCGGCATCAGGAATATAACCAAACTCATCGTGGGCGGAGTATCTCCCTTTAATATCGCGGACCAGGTGGAGCTGCCGCCTTTCTCCTTAAAAAATGTGCATGATCTCTATTCTCAATATACCGAAGAAACCAACCAACCCTTTAGCGAAGAGGCGGTAAAAAAGGTGTATGAAGAAACCGCAGGCCAGCCCTGGCTGGTGAACCGGCTGGGTACTATTCTGACTGTAGTTGTTAAACCGGGAACTACAGCGGCCATTAACCGGAACGATGTGGAAAAAGCCATTGAAATCCTCCTATTAGAGAAAAACGACCACTTTGACAATCTTTATGAAAAAGCCATACTGTATAAAGAAGCGTTTGTTCAGATTGTGTTCGATCATGTAAAATATAAACCTGACGATAAAGATCAGTCATGGTTGGAGCAGTACGGATTGATAAAGAAAAAAGAAGATAAAGCGGTGGTAGCCAATAACATTTATAAAGAAAGATTTGTCGAAACGTTTTTCAGCGAGACCAATGTACCGGAAGAAATTTCTACCACAAGATATGTTTTGCCGGGTAATCGACTGGATATGGAAAATATCCTCCTGGATTTTGATCAGTACATTGCGCAAATTGGGGTAAGGGCATTTTATAAAGAGGATAAACCCTATGAGAAAACCGGCCAGTTCCTGCTGACTGCCTGGCTTTACCAGTTCGTGAAGGGAGGAGAGGGAGAACTGCGCTATGAAGTGGCCAGCGGTCTGGGAAGAATGGATATTCTTTTAACCTACAAAGGGAAAAAGTATATTATCGAGACCAAAATGAATCGCGGGAATCTTACCCGTACGCTTAATGACGGGCTTACCCAGGTAACGGAAAAATACCTGGCCTCAGAGGCTGCCCATGAAGGTTACCTGGTAATCTTCGATTCCCGGACTCCTGTGGGAGGAGAGTGTGAACCCCGGAACCATGAGATCGGAGGTAAAAAAGTGACCGCTTTCATTATTAGTATTGGCAAAATTGATGATTAATTCGTCAGTCTGTCCCCGTTTTTTCTTACTTGTTCCAATTTCGCTTGCAGTTAAGTCCGCAGCGACATTCAAAAGAATCATGTTCAGCACTCTTTTGGATATTCTTCTTTAGTGAGGCCAGCAGTTTCTGCCAATTTTGTTTTGACAAAAGACATGGGGCATTTAACCAATAAACCGTTGGTCCTACATTGACAACATAATCCCATGCGTAAGAAAGTCCGATATTGGGATCAGAGTAATCCAACAGTGCTTCTAAAGCGGTTCTTGCAGAAGCAGTGCTTTTATATTCAACCATAGACAGTTGAAAGCGGAGATAGGTCTTTCCTGCGCTGTTTTCTGAAAGAGGTTTTTGTGATTTAAAATTATATATTCTGATTTCTTTTATACCTTTGTTCAAGAAGGAATATGAAGTAAAATAGTTTTCTTTCTTCGCAGAAATTTCAAAATTCGCAATGTGCGATAACGAACCGGTTAGCGCCTCAAGAAACTT
>JABAOH010148276.1_pt1 | contig 28985 bp, 26 predicted proteins | sample 7062181 | NCBI WGS metagenome assembly JABAOH01 (sample SAMN14538630, study PRJNA623070) | marine sediment metagenome | biome: marine biome [ENVO:00000428]; feature: marine pelagic biome [ENVO:01000023]; material: deep marine sediment [ENVO:00002113]; isolation source: pool of 5 deep marine...
GGTCAGGATCCGTGCAAAGGAGAGGTTCGGCGGCGTCCCGATCAACGTCGCCAATCCGCCGATCGAGGCGGCGTAGGCGATGCCGATCAACAAGCCGATGCCGTAGCGCTTGATCTTCTCCTCTTCGGTGTGCTCGCCGAGCTGCGCGAGCAACGCGACGGCCATCGGCGCCAGCATCATCGCCGTCGCCGTGTTGCTGATCCACATCGAGAGCAGCCAGGTCGCGGCCATGAACCCCAGCAGCAGCCGCCGCGGGTGGGTGCCGAAGATCAGGATGATGCGCAGCGCGATCCGCCGGTGCAGGTTCCAGCGCTCCATCGCGAGCGCGAACATGAAGCCGCCGATGAACAGGAAGATGATGTGGTTGAAGTAGACCGCCGCGGTCGTCTTGCCCGGCACGATGCCGAGCAGGGGAAACAGCGCCACCGGGAGCAGCGCGGTGGCCGGGATCGGGATCGCCTCGGTGATCCACCAGCCGGCCATCAGGATCGCGACGGCCGCCATCCGCGTGGGGCGCGGGTCGTTCGGGTCCAGGTCGGCGAACAGCAGCACGCCCAGCGAGATCAGCGGCACGAGCCAGAGTCCGATGCGTTGCTTGGGCGTCATCGCTGGCGATTATGACCGAAGACTAGGTGATCTGGATCAACGACTCACCGGCGTCGGGCAGGTCGCACGACCGCGCGGTTCGCAGGGCGATCGCTCCGGTCGGGCAGGCCTCGGCACAGCGGCGTGCCGCATCGCGCAGCCCTTCCGAGAGCGGCTGGTCGAACGGCACGGCCACGCTGACGTCGAAGCCGCGGCCGACGATCGAGAGCCCCAGCTCCTCGCCCGCCTCGGCGGCGATCCGCACGCAGGCGTCGCACAGGATGCACTTGCCGGGCTCGTAGACGATCTCGGGGTGCGACTGGTCCTGCTCGAAGCGGCGCCGCTCGCCGACGAAGCGGTAGGGGTCGACGCCGTACTCGCTGGCGTAGCCCCGCAGCGTGCAGACGCAGGCCTTGCGGCAGTTGCAGGTCATGCAGCGTTGCGCCTCGGTCCGCGCGCGCTCGTCGTCGAGGCCGAAGTCGATCTCGTCGAAGCTGCTCACGCGACGCTCCATGTCGAGCGTCTCGGTGGGGACGCGTGTGGCCTGCTCGATCTCGCGGTAGACGGCGGCCCGCTCGGCGTCGTCGATCGGCTGAAGCGCGATGTTGGCCCACTCCTTGGGCCCGGTGACCGGCTGGCCGGAGAGGTACTGGTCGATCGAGGTGGCGGCGACGCGACCCGCGGCGACGGCGCGCACCGCGAGGTCGGCGCCGAGCACCGCGTCCCCACCGGCGAACACGCCGGGCAGGTTGGTCGCCAGGGTTCGATCGTCCGCCGCCAGGCCCCAGCCCGTCAGCTCCAGCCCCTCTTCCCGGGCCAGGTCGAGCTGCACCGACTGGCCGACGGCCGCGATCACCGTGTCGCAGTCGACGTCGAACTCGGACCCGGGGATCGGCACGGGTCGCCGGCGTCCCGAATCGTCCGGCTCGCCCAGCTCCATGCGCTGACACACGAGCCGCAACGCGCTGCCGTTGCCGAGCGTTCGCAGGGCGACCGGCGCGACGAGGTACTCGATGCCCACGCCTTCCTCTTCCGCGCCCTCGACCTCTTCCATCAGGCAGGGCATCTCCTCCCGCGTCCGCCGGTAGAGCACCTGCACGTCGGCGCCGAGACGGACGACCGTCCGCGCGGCGTCCATCGCCGTGTTGCCGCCTCCGATCACGGCCACCTTGCGGCCGAGCTCGGGCGACTCGCCCTCGGCGACACGGTGGAGGAAGTCGAGCCCGGACAGCGCCAGCTCCTCGCCCTCGCAACGCAGGCCGCGGGAGCCCTGGGCGCCGATGCCGATGAACACCGCGTCGTGGTCACGGCGCAGGTCGGCGAGGCTGAAGTCCTCGCCCCAGCGTTGCCCCATCCGGAAGTCGGCGCCGAGCTTCTCGATCACGCGGATCTCGGCGTCGAGGGCCTCGCGCGGCAGCCGGTAGGCCGGGATGCCGTAGCGCAGCATGCCGCCGGGCTTCTCGTGCGCGTCGAACAGCGTGCAGGCGTGTCCCTGGAGTCTCAGGTAGAACGCCGCGCTCAACCCCGCCGGGCCGGCCCCGATGATCGCCACCGACTTGCCGCTGGGCAGCTCCGGTTCGGGAGCGACGGGTTCGGCGGCGTCCTGGTTGCGATCGGTCGCGTAGCGGTGGAGCGCCGCGATCGAGAGAGACTCGTCGCCGTGGTCGCAGCGTTTGCAGTTCTCCTCGCAGAGCCGCGGGCAGACACGTCCGAGCGTGCCGGGCAACGAGAGCCGGTCGAAGATGACCGACATCGCCCGGTCGTTGCGGCCGCTGGCGATCTCGAAGGAGTAGGCCGAGATGTCCAGCCCGGCGGGACAGCGCGCCGAGCACGGCGCGACGCAGTCCCCGGCATGATCGGAGAGCAGGAGCTCCAGGGCGGTCTTGCGCGAGGCGCGGATCTCGTCGCTGTCGGTGACGACGACCATGCCGTCCGCCGCGGGCAGGGCACACGACGGCGACAGCGTGCGATGCCCCTCGACCTGCACGCAGCAGAGGAAACAGGCGGAGACCGGCTCGAGTCCGTCGACGTGGCACAGCGTGGGGATCTCGATGCCCAGCTCGCGCGCGGCGTCGAGCACCGTCGCGCCTTGCTCGACGCTGACTTCCTTCCCGTCGATCGTGAGCCGCACGCGGTCCATCAGGAGACCCCCGCCGTCACCGGCGACGTGGCGCAGATCTCGCCCGCCGAGGCGATCTCGACCGAGCCGTCCTGGCAGATGTCGAAGCACATGTTGCAGCGGGTGCAGAGGTCGCGGTCGATCTCGTGCCGCTCGTGCGGTCGGTAGTCGATCGCGTCGACCGGACAGACCTGCGCGCACATCGTGCAGCCGATGCAGTTGGCGTTGATGCGGTAGTCGACCAGCTCGGCGCAGCGACCGGCGGGGCAACGCTTCTCGAGGACGTGCGCCTCGAACTCCTCGCGGAAGTAGCGCAGCGAGGTCAGCACCGGGTTGGGCGCGGTCTGTCCCAGCCCGCATAGGCTGGCGCGCGTCACCTGGACGGAGAGCTCCTCGAGGTTGGTCAGATCTTCCCGGCGTCCGCGGCCCTCGCAGATGCGATCGAGGATCTCGTGCATGCGTTGCGTGCCGATGNNCTCGTGGCAGGTGAAGCGCAGGAAGAAGCGGGCGATGTCGACCATGCAGTCGCGGTCGTCGAGCACGACCAGCCCGCCCGAGCCCATGATCGCGCCGCTCTCGGCCAGCGCCTCGTAGTCGACCGGCGTGTCGGCCAGGCTCGCCGGGAGGCAGCCGCCCGACGGGCCGCCGAGCTGCACCGCCTTGAGCTCGCGGCCGTCCGGGACGCCGCCGCCCAGCTCGTCGACGATCTCGCGGATCGTCATGCCCATCGGCACCTCGATCAGCCCGCCGTGGCGGACCTTGCCGGCCAGCGCGAAGACCTTGGTGCCCTTGCTCGACTCGGTGCCGAGCGCCGCGAACGCCTCGGCGCCGTGCCGCAGGATCCACGGCACGCAGGCCAGCGTCTCGACGTTGTTGATCACCGTCGGTCGGCCGCGGAATCCGCGCTCGACCGGATACGGCGGTCGCAGCCGCGGCATCCCGCGATCGCCCTCGAGCGACGCGATCAGCGCGGTCTCCTCGCCGCAGACGAACGCGCCGGCGCCCTCGCGCACCTCGAATTTCAGCTCGCCGAGCAACCCGCGCTGCTCGGCCTGGGAGATCGCCTCGCGGATGTGCCGGACAGCCTGGGGATACTCGGCGCGGATGTAGAAGATGCCGTGGTCGGCGCCGACCGCGTAGGCGGCGATCGCCAGCCCCTCGACGACGCGGTGCGGGTCGGACTCGAGGACCAGGCGGTCCATGAACGCGCCCGGGTCGCCCTCGTCGCCGTTGCAGATGACGTACTTCGGCGCCGGCTGCGCGAGCGCCAGGCGCCACTTGCGGCCGGTGGGGAAGCCCGCGCCGCCGCGGCCGCGCAGGCCCGAGGCGAGGATCGTTTCGATCACTTCCTCGGGCGAGAGCTCCTCGACACACTTGCGCAAAGCCGCATAGCCGTCGCGGGCCAGGTAGTCGTCGAGGCTCAGCGGGTCGACGACGCCGCAGTTCTCGAGCACGATGCGAGGCCTCACGTGGTCGCCGTTGCGGGGCCCCGCGGTGACACTCCGTGCGCGCACGTGTCGCTTCACGATCGCCGGGACCTCGTCGGGCGTCACCCGCGTGTAGACCTCGTGCAGCCCGTTCCCGTCCAGGACCTCGACGAGCGGTTCGCGGTAACAGCTGCCCCCGCAGCCGACCGACTTGACGCGCGCGCCGGGGACCTTGCGCAGCGCGGCCTCGATCGCCTCGTGCACCGGACGCGCGCCGTTGGCGACGCCGCAGGAGGCCAGCCCGACGCGGAACTCGAGCGTCCGCCCGTTCATGACCGCAGCTCCAACGCGTCGAGCACCTGGCGAGCCGAGGCGGGGGTGAGGCGCCCGGCGGTCTCTTCTTCAATCATCATCACGGGAGCGAGGCTGCAACAACCGACACAAGCGACCTTGTCGATCGTGAACAACCGCCGCGGATCGGTGTCGTTGCCGTCTTTGATCTCGAGGTGGCGGCGCAGCTCCTCGGTGATGCGTTCGGCTGCGGCCACGTGGCAGGCCGTCCCGTGGCAGACCCGCACGACGTGGCGCCCCACCGGCGAGCGACGGAACTGGGCGTAGAAGCTCGAGGTGCCGGCGATCTGCGCCGGGGTGATCTCGGTCGGCTCGCAGACGCGGCGCAGCGCCTCGTCGGGCAGGTAGCGGTAGTGGTTCTGGATCGCCTGCAGGATCGGGATCGCCGCCTCGCGTCCCGCGCCGTGTTGCTCGACGAGGCGCGCGACGAACTCGAGAGGAGTCTCGCCGTTGCCTGACTCGTCGGTTCGTGGCCGTTTGCCGATCGCGGGCGCGGCCGTGTCGAAGCGGACGTCGACCAGCCGGTCGAGCGACGGCAGCCGTTGCGGCCGGAGCGCCATGAAGCGCTTGCCGGCCGCGACGAACACTCCACCCGAGACCAGCAGCAGCCAGGCGGCGACACGGGCGCGATCCTTGCGGTCGACCGAGGCGAGGGTCTGGCGCTCGCGCTCGTCGTGAAGCTGCTGAGACACCTCGTGATCGGTCTTGGCGGCCTCCTCGAGCTCTTCGACCAGCGCCTTGTCGCCCGGCGCGTGAACCGCGCCGACGGCCCAGTCGCCGATCAGCCCGACCGTCAGCAGGCCGGCCACCCCGGCCGCGGCGACCGTGACGCGCAGGGCGACCCGCTGGCTGAAATACCTCATGCCGCCGGCCTCGCCGCGTCATCCGCCTTGTCGGCGTGGTGCACCGGACAGGAGCGATAGCAGCGGCCGCAGGCGAAGCAGTCGGTGCGCACGGCCCGCCGCTCCTCGATCGCCCCGTAGGGGCAGGCGTCGGTGCACAGGCCGCAGTCGAGCTCGCGGTCGGGGGTGATCGAGAAGCTCCGCCAGGCGTAGCGCGAGAAGACCGAGAGCAGCGCGCCGTAGGGGCAGAGCCAGCGGCAGTAAGGCCGGCCGACGAACACGCCCGCGACGAGAAAGACGCCGCCGAGGATCAGCAGCCAGGCCTCTCCGGTGAAACGAAACAGCCCGACAAACGGGTCGAAGCGGCAGATCACGAAGTCGCGCATCGCGGCGGGAAGCACGGCGAAGACCACGGCCAGCCCGAGATAGACCCACTTGAGCCAGCCGAGCGCGCGGTCCAGCCGGGGCGGCACGTTGACCGGCTTGAGCACGACCAGCTCCTGGATCGCCCCCAGGGCGCAGACGCCCGAGCAGAAGACGCGACCGAAGAACAGCGCCGCGACCAGCGGCAGCACGAAGATCGCGATCACGTAGTAGGGCACGGCGTAGGCCGGATCGACGAGGGCCACCGCGACGTTCTGGATCGAGCCGATCGGGCAGACGCAGCCCTCGCGGTAGAAACCGAAGTAGGCGACGCAGACGATCGACAGCGCGACGAGCCCGGCCCTTCGGCGGCTCTTCAGGGCGAGCCAGGCGGCCGCCAGCATCGCGAGGCCGAGCAGGACGACGTCGGCGACCTGCCAGTGCATCGCCCGGGGCCGGGGGCGTTGCACCTCCGGCGTGACGTAACCCTCGCCGATCGACTCCTCGCTCGGCGCGACGTCGACCTGGCGTTCGTACTCCACCTGCTGGGCGACGGCCGGCAGGCCGGAAAGGGACAGCAGCAGGAGCAACCCGAGGCCGGCGAGTCGCGAACGGACCATGGCGGGTCTAGACCGTCGACAGCGCGTCGCGCTCGTAGGCCTCCTCGGGGCAGGCGGTGGCGATCGAGCAGCGGTTGCAGTCGAGGCAGACGTTGTGGCGCACCTCGAGGCGGATCGAGCCCAGCCCGGCCGGCTCCTTGCACTCCATCACGCAGCGGCCGCAGCCGTTGCACAGCTTCTCGTCGATCGTGTACTCGTAGAAGTTGTTGGCCGGGTCGTCGGGGTCGATCCAGCCGATCGCCTCGCGCTCGATCGCGTCGCGCGGGCAGAGCTTCTCGCTCGGCAGGCCGTCGGGACCGACGGCGCTGGTGATGTCGTAGTAGGCCGGGCAGATGTAGCAGCGCCCGCACTCGGAGAACTCGTTGACCGCCCGCACCGCCGACAGCGTCAGCACGCAGTCGGTCGCGCACGCCTCGCAGACGTCCACCCCCAGCGCGCCGAGCTTCGAGTTGACGCACTTGGTGATGTCGATCGACCAGGCGTAGGTCTTGTTGGCCTTGACCGCGAGGACCCCGGTCAGACCCGCGAGCCCGACCAAAGCGGCGCCGCGTGCCGCGGTGCCCAGCACCTCTCGTCGTGAACGTTCGTCACTCACGGCACGGTCTCCGCTCGACGGCTCAGGACGCGGATCTCGAGGGCGACGGGGTCGGCCACGTAGATGCGTCCGCCGGCGTCGACGGCGAGGTCCATGTTCTTCGCCGCCGGGTCGAACAGATCGTCGGTGACGACCTCCAGGAACTCTCCGTCCGGGTCGTAGACCTTGATGCGCGGCCCGGCCTTCTCGCTGACGACCACCCGGCCGCTCGAGTCGAGCGCCAGGTTGGTCGGGTTGCAGCAGCCCGGGAACCCGGCCGGGTCGCGGCCGTCGAAACGGCCGAAGTGGCCCAGCAGCTCGCCGTCGGGCTTGTAGCGCTCGACGCGGTGCATCCCCGGGTTGGCGACGTGGAGGATCCCGTCCGCGTCGATGGCGAAATCGACCACACCGTTGGGGATGTGGAAGCCGCCCTTGCGATGTCGATCGCCGATGTTGTTCAGGAACTCGCCGACGCGGTTGTAGTGCCGGATCCATCGCGCCGTGGCGTCGGCGAGGAAGACATCGTCGTCGCGAATACCGATGGACGTCACCAGGCCCAGCCGTCCGGCATCCTTCCAGGTGTCGGCGAGCCTGCCCTCGGCATCGAAGATCTCGACCTGCTCGAACTCACCGACCCAGATCCGGCCGCCGTCATCGACCGCCACGCATTGGCCGGGCAACGCGGTCTTCCACTGCCGGACGAGCTCGCCTTCGGAGGAGAACACCTTGACCGAGGAGTCGCCGACGGCGTAGACGCGGCCTTCGCCGTCGAGCGCGACGCCGCGCAGCGCTTCGCTGAATTGGTTGCTCGCGATGGCACGATTCGTCTCGAGCTTCACGTCATCCGCCTTTCCTGAGGCTGACGCCGATCATCTTCCCGAAGTCGCGGATCACCAGGATCCCGTCGGACAGCGCCGGCGGTCCCCAGACGTCGTGGCCCTCGAGCAGCTGCGCGCTGGCGAGCTGCTTGTACTCCTTGGTGTTGGCCTCGAGCAGCCGGAGCATGCCGGTCTTGCCCTCGAGGATGAAGAACATCCCGTCGGCGAGGATGAACGAGCCGAGGCCGAAGTAGGCGTGGCCGTCGCTGTTCCAGACCTGCTTGCCGTCGAGGTCGAGGCAGGTGAACAGCCCGCGCCTCTTCTTGCCCACGGCGAACATGTGGTCCTCGAACAGGATCGGCGTCTGGACCTCGGAGTTCCACTCGTCCGCCGCGTGGACGAAGATCTCCTCGGTGCTGAAGTCGTCTCCGTCGCGCTTCACCCGGAACATGGCACCGCCGCTGTCGTAGGCCGCCGTCACGTAGACGCGCTCGGAGTCGATCGCCAGCGGCGACGGCGAGACCGAGACGTTGAACTTGAACGGGAAGTGCCACAGCAGCTTGCCGTCGGCGGCGGAGACGCCGACCGTGCCCTGGAGCACGCTGAACAGGTACTGGTCGACGCCGCCCAGCTTGGCCGGCATCAGCGAGGCGTGCGACAGCAGCCAGCCCTCGGGGTTCGGGGTGCGCCACAGCTCCTCGCCGGTCGCCTTGTCCAGCGCAACAACCAGCGCCTCGGGCCCGGCCGGCGCGACGACCACCTTGTCGTCCTCGATCAGCGGGTTCTGGCCGTTGTACCAGGGCGGGATCTTCGACTCGTAGTCCTGCACGAAGTTCTTGCGCCAGATCTCCTTGCCGGTCTCCGCATCGAGGGCGTGCAACACGGCCTTGGGATCGAGCGCGATGACGACCTTGCCGTCGGTCGCCGGAACCGCGCGGGTGATGCCGTGGTTGGGCCGGATGCGTCGCTTCTCCTTGAAGCGCCAGAGCTCCTTGCCGTCCTCCAGGTTCAGCGCGCGAACCAGGAACTCGAACGTGGATTCGTCGTAGTCGTTGAAGTAGACCCTGCCGTCGTGGATCGCGGCCGACGAGTAACCCTGGCCCACCGGGGTCGACCAGAGGACCTCGGGGCCTCCGTCGGGCCACGAGCGCAGCAGGCCGGTCTCGGACGAGGTGCCGTCGCGTTGCGGCCCGCGGAACTGCGGCCAGTCGGCCGGCAGGCCGGCGGTCGGGACGAGCAGTCCGATGAGAAGAAGTGTGATGACGAAGCGCGGTCGAATCATGGCGGCTCCAACCCCTCTGAAGAATCAAGCTCACCAAAATCTACAGAAAGCCCTTTTGCCCCACCTATTGTTGGATTCCCAAGCCGTGTTTCGGGAACCCCGTATGGCCGCGCAGAGGTCCTTCAAATGGCCTCGATCCGCGTCTGCCGCGCAGAGGTTGTCTCCTTTTTTTTACAGAACCGTGCCCGGTCTAGTAGGGCCGCAGCGCGTCGAGGTCCGGCGGTGCGACGAAGCCCTCGCGCGTCTCGAGCCGTTCGATGAGCTCGCGGACACTCGGGCGGTCGCCGTACCAGGGCAGCAGCGCGGCCAGACGCGACGCCTGTGTGATCCAGCGCTGCGCTTCCTCGCGGTCGCCGGCATCCTCGGCGATGCGCGCGAGCAGCTCGCAGGCGTGGATGCCACGCGTGGTCAGCAGGAGACCGTCACGGATCGCCGCCTCGAGGTTCTCTCGCGCGGCGCCGGCGCGACCGAGGCCGTGCTGCACGCGCGCCAGCTCGTAGCGCACGAGAGGATCCTGCGGTCGCGCGTCCAGGAACGCGGTGAGCGCTGCCTCTGCCCGCTCCGGCGACCCGCCCGCAACCTCCAGCTGCGCCAGGTAGCGTCGCTCTTGCAGGGTGAGGCTCTCCTTCTCATTCAATCGTGAGCGTGCGTCTGCGGGATTCCACCCCTCCTCGGTCGGCTCACCGAGTCGGGCGAGCAGCGCCCGCGCCTGGAACCCGCGCGAGAGGATTTCCCGGTCCTCGGCGATCAATCGTCGGAATCGATCGATCGCCTCCTCCGTGTCACCGCGCTGCGCCAGACGACCGGCGTCCTCGAAGAGGACCTCCATGTCGCGTCCGTGCGCGCGGTCGCGTGTGACGCCCGGAAGCCAGTGCGTCGCGCCGATCAGGACGACGACGGCTACGGCGGATGCGATCAGCGGTTTCCGATNNGCGCGGTCGCGTGTGACGCCCGGAAGCCAGTGCGTCGCAAGGAACAGCACGACGACCGCGACGGCGGAAGCGACGAGCGGCCGCCGACCGTGCTCGCGGATCCAGCCGTGAATCCGCTGCCCGGCGTAGCCGGCGAACAGCAGCAGCAGCGCCTCGACGGGGAGCCGGAAGCGCACCACGACGTAGAAGCCGAGCAGCAACGCCAGCTGGTTCAGCAGCAGCAGGTAGGGCCAGGAGAAGCGCCGCCAATCCTTCAGCGAGAGAAACAATCCGAGCAGGCCGAACGGGGCGATCCAGCCGAACCGCAGCGGGGTCCACGCGGCCACCTTGTCGTAACGCGCGAACACGGGCAGCACGTCGTGCGCCTCGAAGGCGTGGAACGCCAGTTGAACGCGCTGGAGCAGCAGGGCGAAGTAGTGGCCCGGATAGGCGAGCATGTGCGAGGCCGACTGCCCGAGATAGAACCGGGAAGATTCGCTCAGCGAGGTGCGTTCGCCGCGCACCGCTCCCGAGATCATCGCCGCGATCTCCGCGTCGCCGAGGAACCCGTCGTCGTCCTGGAGCCGTTCGTGGTATTGCACGCCACGGAAGTAGAGCTCGGGCGGGCTGTAACGGAAGCCGTAGCTGGAGTAGTTGTTGCTGCTGTAGAAGATGTAGCCGGGGTTGCTGGCCGTGGTCCCGAGGCTCCCGGTCAGACGGTAGTTCTGCAACGCGACCGGCATCGTCGTCGCAAACGCCACGACCCCGGCAAGCGCCGTGGCCGCGAGCGCCGGCTTCCACGCGCGGCCGTTGACCCGCAGGCCGACGAGCAGCGCGGGGACGAGCAGTAGGCAGTGCGGTCGCTGCAGGATGCAGAGGCCGATCAGGACGCCGATCAGGATGAAGGTTCGCCATGTCGTCTTCGCGTCCACCCGCAACAGGACGAACAGCAGAGTCAGCTGCAGCAACAGACCCAGCGCGTCCGACAGCAGCGTAACGTCGTAGAGCACGAAGCTGCGGTGCACCGCGGCGGCGAGGCCCACCACCATCGCCCAGCTCGGGCCGACGAACCTCTGGGCGATCACGTACAGCAGCAGGCAGGACAGGCACCCCAGCAGGACCTGGACAAGGAGGATCGGCAACAGCGAATCGCCGAAGCCCAGCTTCCCGAGGGCCACGAAGTAACAGTAGATCGGGCTGTAGGAGAACGGCCGCTGCGCGATCAACCCCGACTCTGCGAGCTCCCGACCGAGCACGAGGTACTTGCCGAAGTAGAAACGGTCGGGGAAGGTCGACGCGAGCGCGAGCAGCCGAACCGCCAGCGCCGCCAGCAGCACCGCGGCCACCCTGAATCGACCCGCGTTGATCCCGGACGTCACGGCTGCAAGCGGTGCCGCTCCCAGCCGTCGTCGCGACGCCGGTACTCGACACGGTCGTGAAGGCGGTGCGGCATCCCGGCCCAGAACTCCACCCGGTCCGGCACGAGCCGGTAACCGCCCCAGAAGTCGGGGCGGGGCACGTCGGCGTCCTCGAAGCGAGCCTCGATCTCGGCGTAGCGCGCGAGGATCTCGTCGCGCTCCCGGTACGGAGTCGACTGGAAAGAAGCCCAGGCGCCGATCCGACTCGGGCGGGACCGGATCGCGAAGTAGGCATCGGATTGTTCGGGGTTCAACCGCAAGACCTCGCCCTCGAACCGCACCTGGCGCTCCAGCGCCTCCCAGTGGAAGACCAGCGCGGCGTGGGGATTGGCCTCCAGGTGGCGGGCCTTGCGCGACGTGTAGTTGGTGAAGAAGGTCAGCCCCTGGTCGACGATTCCCCTGTAGAGCACCATCCGATTCGACGGTCGCCCCGAGGCGCTCACCGTCGCCAAAGCGACCGCATCGGGCAGCCGGATTTCGCTTTCCGCCGCTCGCGCGAACCACCGTTCGAACTCGCTGATGGGATCGTCGTGGAGACCCAGGGGCGATTTGTCCCGCATACGATCCAAAGACTACACGCTTTTGTCGGCGTCAGTGGGTCGGCTCTTCCTCCCAGACCACCGGCACTTCCCGGGGTGCCTGGTACTGCGGGGACATTTGGTCCGGGTTGACGGTGAAGTGCAGGTGGTCCTCGTCGCCCTGACGGTCGACGACGACGACACCCCCGGGGTGCAGCCGGTCACTCACCAACAGGTCCGCCAGCGGGAACTCCACGTAGCGGCGATGCGCGCGCACGAGGTCCCGGGCGCCCAGCCGCAGGTCGGACTTGCCCCGGCGCAGCAGGAATTCCTCCGCTGCGGAGCGCATCTCGCAGCGTACGCCGCGCCCGGCGAGCCACTGGTTCAGCCGCGCCACGCGCCGCTCCAGCACTCCCGCGAGGTGCATCTCCTCGAGCCGGTGGAAGACGACGAGACCGTCGACCCGGCCCGCCAGCTCCTCGCCGAACTGCTCCTCGACGCGCTTGAGGCAGATCTCGTGGATGCGATCGTGCTCGGCTTCCTCTTCCTCGGCCTCGAGGGAACCGGCGAAGCCGATGTGGGTCGGCTCGTCAAGGATCTCGCGGGCGCAGAGCGAGCTGGTCAGGAAGATCATCGTGTTGCGCAGGCTGGCCCGCTGGTTCATGGGCAACGGCAGGGTTCCGGTGTCGAAGGCGGAGGCGAGCATGCGCGGGACTTCCTTGGGTGCCCGCTCGAGCCGTTGGATCTGGATGATCGAGCCCGGCGGTGCGGACAGGAGCCCAGGATCCCCGCCCGGCGAGGGCGCGCGGAACAGGGGTGCGAGCTGCAGGACCAGCGGCGCCCAGGGGTCGGGCCCGACGCACTGGGCGCAGTCGGCGATCGCGACGCGACGCTCGTCGCCGTGGAGAGTCTGGGCCAGTCCACGAATCAGACTGCTCTTTCCGGTTCCGACCGGTCCGAGCAACAGGAAGGCGCACCAGGAGTGTTCGCGCGGGGTCGCGCCGCTGAGCACGCGGGTCACGCCGGGGATCACGCCGTTGATCGCGCGTGATTGCCCCACGACGACCTCGTTCAGGGCGGAACGGATGACGTCTGAGAACATGGGTTTACCGATGGGTTGAAGACCGCAAACTCGCCGGCGCGAGAGCGGCGATCGGTTCTCGCGCCGGCAGCCTCTCTTCTCTATCAGAAGGGACGGATCCAGTTGCAGAACGGCAGATTCTGGGTGACCGGGACCTGGGCGAACGGAACATTCGGAATCTGGTTCAGCACGAAGGGGTCCCTTTGGATGCCCTTCATCACGAAGGGATCGAAGGGACTCGTGGGGAGCCCGATCTGCGGCAGCGCGCCGTAGTAGTTGGGCAGCACCCTCGGAACGTTCTGATACGGATAGAACTGTCCGAGATACGGCGTCAACGTGGGTGTCGGCGTGAACTCCTTATAGGGGAACGTCATGCCGTACATGTGCGGATCATTCCAAAACATCTAAGACCTCCTTGTCGTTGGGTCCGCGCCGCCCGTCGACGCGGACGGGTTTCACTTCAGCGAATCGGTGCGATCAGTAGCGCCAGACCTGGGGCCAACCCCAGACGGGTGCCATGCGCGGATCCGGCATCGTCGGCGCTGCCTGGTGCGTGTAGCCGACCTGAGGCGGTGCCACATGCGTGTAGCCGACCTGAGGCGGTGCCACATGCATCCAGGGGTTGGGCGTGTGGAACTGGCTGTACACCATCTGTGCCAGGGTGTGGATCTCACAGGCGGTTCGCAGGTCGTCGGTGCTCGGCGTTGTCTGGGCCTGTTGCGTACCGGCCTTCTCGCTCTTGGTCATCAGATCTCCCTCCTCGGCGGCTCAAGCCACCTCGACGTTCTTCTCCGGGGCCTTGCCGAAGTCGTTCAAGGCGATGCGCAGCTCCAGCAGGCCGTCCTTGAATTTTGCGGTGACCCTGTCGGGGTCACCTCCCGGGGGCAGCGTGAAACGGCGCTCGAACGAACCCCAGGGCCGTTCCAGGCTCAGCGGGCGCAGCTCGCCGTGCTCGGGCTCCGGCCGCTTGCCCGACACGACGCAGTCGCCGCCCGAGACGAGGACCTTCAGGTCGTCTTTCTTGACACCGGGGATCTCGAGTCGGATCACGTAGGTGTCTTGGGTGGTGAACGTGTCGGCCTGTGGAATCCAGGCGACCGGTTTCGGGAGCGACGCCATCCAACCCGACAGCGTCTTCAGGTGCTGGACCTCGTCCAACGCGTGGCGGACGGGATCGACACCGGGCGGGAACGCAACGTACGACTCGGGGCGAATCTCCGGAGCCGGCGTCCCGATGACTTCTCGGTAGAGATCCTTGACCTCACCAAGGACCTCGTTGACCTTTTGCATGCCAACCTCCTTGCGTTTCTTGGGTTCGATTTTTTTGAGAGAGCCTGTGCTTCGGCAGGCTAGCCCTCGGTTGACAAATGTGTCAACATCGTCTTCATAAATCAGATGACACATATGTCAAGCGCGAGGTGACCGCATGTCAGAGGATGTTTGGTCTCCCGACATCGGACGGCGGTTGTGCGCGGCCCGCCTCCGGCGGGGGCTTTCGCAGGGCACCGTGGCCCGGCTTGCCGGGATCGGTCCTTCGTACGTGTCGCGCATCGAGAACGGAAAGATCCACCCGAGCTTTCGCACGGTCGTGCGTTTGCAGCGGGCGATGAAGGCGGACCTCGAGGAACTCGCCGGACCGCAACCCGACCGACGACACCACGGGCTCTGCCCGATCTCGTCCCGCGGAAGCTGTCTCTTGGACCTGATCCGTCCCGAAGTGGACTCCGACCGCGAATCCCGACGCGAGTCCTACACCCCGCGTCAGGTCCGGCTGTTGCGGAGCATGGCGACCTGGGTCCGCACGGCTTCGACGGACCGACTGCGCGCGATGGAGGTCCTGATCAAGGATCTCTCGTCCAACAAAACGGCGGAGCGCTGAGCTAGAGATTCCTCAGGTGTCCGCATGGCACGCCCGACATTCGTTGCTCGCGCCCTCGAACTCGTGGCAGTCCATGCACCAGTTCATCTTCAAGTTGAACGCCGCTCGCGTCGGGGGCCGCTCGTAACGTGCCAGCTCTCCGTGACAGTTCGCACAGTCGAGGTTGGCCGCCGTGACGTGTCGACGGTGCGAGAAGACGACGTGCTCGGGAAGCTCGTGCACCCGGGCCCACGGGATCTCGACATCCCGCTCGAAGTAGTCGTACAGCTTTCCCAGATCGGCACTCGTGGACTCGTCCCGATCGCTCGGATCGTGGCAGGGTTCGCAGGTCTCGTTGCGCGGAACACCGACACCCCGGTCCTCCAGCACGGGCTCGTGACAGTCCATGCACTCGAGACCGAGATCCTCGACGTGCAACATGTGGTTGAAGGCGACGACCTGGTGGATCGGCTCCGGCCCCGACCGGTCGTAGACACTGACGAGATAAGCCAAGACCGCATCGATTTCCTCGGTCCGGAGTCGTGCCTTCATGGCGGGCATCTGCAACGGTGGATCGGGACCGGCGGGGTCTTTGCGCGGAGTCAGCTCGCCCGCGAGGATCGATCTCGAAACGGTCTCGTACTGTCTCGAGAACAAATCGTCGTCCGGAAAGAGAGTGGCGAAGCTCTGCCCTTGCTCCAACATGCCGAGTGCCGTTTCGATATCGGACGCTGTCGGTCCCCGTAGCCAGAGCTTCTCGGCCAGACGATCGAGAGCAATGACCCGTTCGGTCGGGAGCGCGTTGACGTTCCGGACACCCCCTCGGCCCTCCTCGCCGTGACAGGTCGCGCAGGCCATCTTTCGGTACACGGCCCGACCGCGGTCGATCACCGACGTAACACCGGCCGGCGCATCGTCGCCGGGCTCGCAGTGGGCGGCGAGATCCTCGCCGGCAGGTTCCGCGCCCTTCGGCAACACGAGAATCGACCCTTTCATGGAGAAGTGACAATGCCCGCACATGTTCATGCAGAAGAATTCGTACTCGCCCGGAGCGGGTGCTTCGAAGCGGACGATCCTGGTGTGGCCGGGATAGACCTCCAGCGGGCCGATCCCGAGCTCGGGGCTGTAGAACCCGTGCGTCACGTCGGCGCTCTTGAGCTCAAGGATCACCTGCTCCCCTTCGTGTAGCACGATGTGCGCCGCGGCGACCGGTGCCGTCCCGCGGTAGCCGACCTCGACGGCCTCGTCGGTCCACACGCCCGGGTCGGCCACGCCGGTCAGCGCGATCCTCGTTGCTTCCGGTGGAGCCGCAACCTCATCCTGTTTCGCACCCTCGGGCAGCGCGCGGACGAAGTGGACCAGCGCCCAAACGTCGTCGGCCGGCAGCTCGTAGGCCGGCATCGGAGTGCCCGGCAACCCGCGCAGGATCGTGAGCGCCAACGCTTCTTCGCTGTTTCCTCGTAAGAGCAACCCCGACTTGAAATTCCGCGGGTAGATGTAGGCGCCCGTGTCGTCCTGCATGTCGCGCTTGGGGCTCACACCACCCTCCAGCGCATGGCACGACACGCACAGCTCCTCGTACAGCTGCCGGCCGCGAGCGACAGTGCTCGGGGTTTCGGGCACGGCCGCGGGGAGGTCGACCGGAGGCCCCGGAGCAAACCAGTCACGGGCGAGCTGCGTCGCCGCGGCCACCGTCATGGGAGCGCCACGCTCCTCCGCCGCTTCCATCAGGTTCCGGGTCTTTCCCTCGATCGCCAGGTGCTTGACGGCGGCCACCAATGCCTGAAGATCCTCCGCCGGAAGGTGGTGCCAAGGGGGCATGGCGGAGCCCGGGAGACCGTCCCGGATGGCGCGGAGCATGTCCTCCTCGTCGGGAAACCCTCGAGTGTTGGAGGTCAGACGAAAGTTCCCGACCGAGAAATTGCGCGGCATCGGATAGAGGAAGGGGGCCTCGGGTCCATCGCCGAGCCCCCGATCCCCGTGACACCGCGCACAGTTCTCTTCGTAGAGCGCCAACCCGCGGGTGAGCGGATCTTCTCGCCCGGGCATGTTGCTCAAACGTGACTTGGGACAGCCGACCAGTCCGACGACCAGCGACACGGCCCACCCCGTGAGGACGAGAGATCGACGCGTCATCGAGCGGAAGGGTACATCAGTGAATACCCTTCATGCCTCGCTTGAGGAACGGCACCAGCAGGAACATGAACAGGCTCACGCCGCAGATCAGCAGGCCGACCTGCCCGAAGACGCTGCCGTAGACGCCCACCGACTCCGCTTTCGAGACCGCTTCCCCGACCTCGCCGGTCGAGATGCTCGTCATCCTTGCGATGACCGTGGCCAGGATCTGGGCGTAGGCAAAGGCCAGGTACCAGACGCCCATCATCAAACCCAGGATCTTGGCCGGCGAGAGCTTCGAGATCGACGAGAGCCCCACGGGCGAGACACACAGCTCTCCCGTCGTATGCAACAGGTAGCCGAGCAGCAACCAAGCGAAGTGGACCGAGCCGTCCGCCGCCAGTCGCGTGGCCAGGAAGAGCGCGAGAAAGCCTAACCCCAACTGAAAGATGCCCAGCGAGAACTTCAACGGTGTGCTGGGTTCCAGCTTGCGCGCAGCCAGCCAGGTCCAGAGCCAGGAGAAGACCGGGGCGAAGACGATGATGAACAGCGGGTTGACCGACTGGAACCAGGTGGTCGGGATCGTCCAGCCGAACAGGTCGCGGTCGACGTTGCGATCGGTGAACAGGTTGATCGAGCTGCCGGCCTGCTCGAAGAGCGACCAAAACGAGACCCCGAAGAGGCACAGCAGCATCGCCACGGCCAGCCGGCTGCGCGCCACGGAGTCCAGCCGGGCGACCATGAAGAGGACCAGCCCCACGATCACGGCGATGCTGACCGTGGTCAACAGCGACTGCACGACGTTGAACCGCGAGACCAGCCAGGTGGCGAACGCGATCGGCACGATGGAGCCGATGTAGACGGCCCACTCCCGGTTCAAGCCGGCAACCAGCGGCCGCGCCAGCCGTTCCGGGTCCGGCGGCTCCGCCCGTCCCTCGAGCACCCGCTGGCGGATGGTGAAGTTGAGCAGCCCGACCAGCATGCCGACGCCGGCGATCCCGAAGCCGTAGTGCCAGCCGTAGGTCTCGCCGACGTAGCCGCAGAGCAGCGGAGCGAGAAACGCGCCGACGTTGACCCCCATGTAGAAGATCGTGTACCCGCCGTCGCGACGCGGATCCCCCTCCTCGTAGAGCCTGCCGACGATCGTGGACATGTTGGGCTTGAAGAAGCCGTTGCCGACGATCAGCAGCCCCAGCGCCAGGTGCAGCGTGCTCTCGAAGGCCATCGCGAAGTGGCCGGCGGCCATCAGCAGGGCGCCCCAGGTTACCGCCTTGCGGAAGCCGATCAATCGATCGGCCAGCATCCCGCCGAAGATCGGCGTGAGGTAGACCATCGACGTGTAGGCGCCGTAGATGCCGTAGGCCATGTCGTCGGTGAACAGCAGCTGCTTGGTCAGGTAGAGCGTCAACAGGGCGCGCATGCCGTAGTAGCTGAAGCGCTCCCACATCTCGACCAGGAACAGGGTGGCCAGACCACGCGGGTGGTGGCTGAATCCCAGTGCTGCCATCCGGACCTCCTCGGGAGTAGCGGGGAATCATACGCCGAATGGTGCGCCGGGCTCTGCGGACCGGGGCGGTATCGTGTAACCCGGTCGGAAGCGCTCGCCGTGCTCGAGACACTCGGGGCCCCTTGGACGATCCCGCGTTTCGAGAAGAGGCTCGACCTAGCTCGGGATGCGTATCTTCTGACCCGGGCGGATCACCGATTCCTTGGACAGCCCGTTGTGCACGAGCAGCGCGGTCAGCCGGACGCGGTAAGTGCGGGCGATGCGATCGAGCGTGTCGCCGCGGCGCACCACGTGAACCTGCTCGGTCGCACGCGTGAACTCGCCGGAGACACGCAGCCTCTGTCCCGCGACGATCAGGCTCTCGTTGGGCGCCATCCCGTTCAGCCGACGCAATGCACTGATCGGCATGCGGTACTTGCGCGCAATCGTCGACAGCGATTCACCGCGACGGACGACGTGCACGCCGGAACTGTCGGTATCGCCGAGGTTCAGCCGCTGGCCGACGCGAATCAGACTCTGCCGGCCGCTCATCCCGTTGAGCTCGCGCAGCAGCCGCACGCTCACGCCGTAGGTCTCGGCGATCACGGACAGGGAATCCCCGGGTTGAACGACGTAGGATCCGCCTTCGTCGATCCAGCCGGCGAGGGTGTAGTCGGGTGTGACGCCCGACTCGGCGAGCTTCGCATGCGTGCCACGGGGGAGCCAGACGGTGACGCCCTTGGGCAACGCCAGGCCCTCACGGACCGCGCGCCGGCTCCACGCCGGGTTGATCCCGACGAGATCGGCAAGCGCGACGCCGAACGCGCCGGCCAACCGGCCGGGGGTCGTGCGACCTTCGAGCACCGTGGCGTCCAGGTCGTGCGGCGGCTCGGGTATGAGCTCAGCGGCAAAACGCGCATCGGCCTCGGCCACCAGGTTACGGGCGGCGAGGAACTCGGCGTAGAAATTCTTCGAGGCGAAGCCGAAGCGACGGCCGTCGTAGTTCAGAAACACCTGCTCGTAGTCGCCGTACTTCTCTTGGGCGCTCGCCATCCCCGCGACGCCGTGGTTGTAACCGGTCAAGGCCAGCGGCCAGCTGTTGAGTCTCTTGTACGCATCGCGCAGGTACCGAGCGGCTGCATCGGCGGCGGCGAGCGGGTCGAGGCGCGCATCGAAGGCGGGCGTGATCGGCATGTACAGTCGCCCCGTCCCGCGCGTGAACTGCCACGCCCCGACCGCGCCGGCCGAGGAGCGTGCCGCGTACTGGAACGAGGACTCGACGTGCGGCAGGATCGCGAGATCCTCGGGCAGGCCGTAACCGCGGAAGATGTCGCGAATCTTCCCGTCGTAGCGGTAGCTGATCTCGAGCCCACGGAGGAAGCGCTCGCGCAGGCCGCGCTGGGTCCGCACGTAGTCGTCGGCTTCTCTGATCGCGTCCGTCGCGCCGTTGGTGGTGAGCTCGAGAGCCCATGCCTTCTCGTCGTCCGTGAGATCCTTGCCCGAATGGACCTTGCGCTCCAGGGCCTTGAGTTTGTCGGCCCAGTGGTCGGTCAGGTCGTCGATGAAGTCGGCTTGCCGTCGCGAGAGCGTCTGCTTGATCTCGCCCGGGATGGCCACCACGTCGTAGACGACGTTGGGGTAGCGGCGGTCGTGGACGACGACCTGATCCATCCGCCACTCGCCGAAGACACGCTCCCAGAACTCGATGTTGGGCTTGATCGACTCGTAGACGGGGAAGGATTCGGCGTCCTGCGCGCCGACGGGAACTCCGAGACCCGCCNNCGAGACCCGCCGTCAGAAGCACCCCTGCGAGTGTGAAAACCGCCCCGGTTCGAATCAAATCGGAAGTCTCCCGGCCTGCCTTTGCCAAAATAGTGCTTCTCTGCTCTATTTCAACACGTTACGTACGGGTCGGCCAGATTGCAGCCACGGTCCGTGCCACCGGACCAGGCGACGCCTGACAAACCGGAAAACACGGGACATCCATGATCCACGCAGCTGTCGGCGTATCCACGCATCAAAACACCGCACGAGCCGCCCTCGAGGCGGCCCGGCAAGTCCTGGAGCGCCTGGGGGACAGGCGGCCGGACTGGTGCGTCGCCTTCGTGACCGACGAACACGCGTCCTACCTCGAGTCGTTGCAGGAATCGTTGACCGAGCTGCTGGGCACGCCGTACGTCGTCGGCTGCTCGGCGGCCGGCATCCTGGCCTGCGGCCGGGAGTACGAGGAGGGGCCGGCCCTCGGCCTGCTCGCCGTCCACTCCGACGATCTTCGCGCGACCCCGTTCCTGTTTCGCGATACCGGGGATCACGGCCTGACCGCCGCGACCCGGCTCGGGCAGAGGATGCACGGCTCGCGGGACAGCCGCGATCTGCTGGTCGTCTGGCCGGACCCCTACCACGTCCGACCCGATCGGCTCCTGAGCGGTCTCGATGCGGTGCTCCCCGGAACCCCCGTGGTCGGCGGCGCGGCCTCGGCGCAAACCAACGGCGCGACGCTGCAATTTTGCGGGACCGAGTCGGCGGAAGCGGGGGTCTCCGGCCTCCGGCTGGGGGGGCGCTTCTGCCACGCGGTGAGCGTGACTCATGGCTGTGCTCCGCTGACCGAACCGATGCGAGCGACCAACACTCACGAGAACCTGATCCTGGAGCTCGACGGCCGCCCGGCGTTCGAGGTGCTGCGCGAGCACGCCCCGGATGACCTGCTCGAGGACCTGGCCACGGCAATCCACTACCTGTTCGTCGGCATGGTGCCCGCCGGAGCCGCGGACGACGACTACCTCATCCGGAACATCGTCGCCGCCGACCCGGACACGGGTGTCGTCGCCATCTCCGATCGCGTGGACGAGGGCCAGCAGGTCGTGTTCGCCCTGCGCGATCGCGATACGGCGAAGCGCGACCTCGTCGAGACGCTCGAGCGGATCCGAACGAACTCCGGGCAGGATTATCGTTTCGGGCTTTATTTCAACTGCCTGGCGCGTGGCCACAGGTTGTACCGGGAAAACGGGATCGATGCCGCCGAGATCGAGCGCGCTTTGCCCGACGTACCGATCCTCGGATTCTTCTGCAACGCCGAGATCGGGCCGCTGAACGGCGAGAACCGGCTGTTCACTTACACCGGACTGCTGGTCCTGGTCGGAGAAGAACCGGCCGGGGCCCCCGAGAGCTCCTCCGGGATCACCTGACGCTCGGCCCACAGGGACCAGCCACCGCAGGTCAGCACGACCGTGTAGAACACGGCGCGATGGAGCAGCGCCCCGGCGGCGGCGGCTTCCGCCGGGACGCCGAAATGGGTGCCCAGGGTCGCCAGTGCCGCCTCGGTCACGCCGATGCCGCCCCAGGCGCCGAGCAGGTTGCCGGCGAGGTAGCCCAGCACGACAACCACCGTGATCACCAGGAGCGGGGCATTGACGCCGAGCGCACGCAACACGAGCGCGTTGGCGACCGGCAAGGTGGAGAAGGCCAGCGCGCCCAGCAGGATGTCGGGGACGAACGCCCGCGGCGAGGAGCTGTCGCGCAGCAGGGGACCGAACACCCGATCCAGCAGATCGGGCGGTACACCGTCGGCACCGGCGAAGCGCCGCGGGACCCACCGTCCCAGCGTCTCGGTTCGAGCAGGATCCCGAACCCAGGCCCAGACGGGATGCCGGACGAGGAAACCGATCGCGAGCAGCGCCAGGGTCCCCGCGCCGACCGTTGCGAATACCGGCTTCCAGGATGCCGCCGCGGGGTGCATCGAGAAGGCCAGCAAACCGACGCCGAAGAGCAACGCGTGCCCGAGCATGTTGGTCACCTGGTCGGCCAGCGCCCAGCCGTAGGCGAGCGGCAGGTTCCAGCCGCGTTGTCGCTGCAGCAGCAGCGCGCGTACCAACCCACCCGCGATTTTTGCGGTGGGTGTCGTCAGGTTGACGAACGAGCCCGCGGCGATGTAACGCGTCGCGGTTGCCAGCGGCACGCGCCTGTAGCGCGCCAGCATGTTCGTCCACTTGATGCCCCAGATCCCGAAGCGCAGCAGGATCGGGATCGCCGAGAGCGCCAGCCAGAAAGGGTCCGCGCCGATGGCCACGGACCAGACGCGGCGCGGGTCGAGCGAATACACCGTCCAGACGACCGCGACGAGGCCGGCGACGACCAACAACGGCCGCAGCAAGCGGCGCATGGAACGGGTCAAGGGGCCGAGTCCTCTCCGGGGTCGAGGTGGTAGCGCACCAGCTCGCCCCTTAAATACTCGAAGGCCTCTTGCGGCGTCGACGAGACATGAAACAAGTCCTGATCGCCTTCCGAGATCGTGCCCCAGCGTTCCAGCGCGTCGAGGTTGAGCACGTCGTCCCAGAAACGCTCACCGTACAAGACGATCGGTAGCTTCTTTTGCGATTTCCGCGTCTGGACCAGGGTCAACAGCTCGAACAGCTCGTCCAGCGTGCCGAAGCCGCCGGGGAAGACGACCAGCGCCTTGGCCAGGTAGACGAACCAGAACTTGCGCATGAAGAAGTAGTGGAACTCGAAGGCCAGCTCGCGCGTGATGTAACCGTTGATGGTCGCCTCCATCGGCAGGCTGATGCCGAGACCGATGGAGATCCCGGCCGCTTCGGAGGCACCCCGGTTGGCGGCCTCCATGATCCCCGGTCCACCGCCGGAGGTCACGATGAACCTTTTACCCGGGGACTCGAGCCCTTTGGACCATTCGGTCATCATCCGCGCCAGCGTTCTTGCGTCATCGTAGTAACGCGACAGATCCAACTGACCGCGCGCCAGCTTGATCTTCTTCGAATCGCCTTCCTTCTCCGCCGCCGCGAGACGCTCACGGGCCTCGTCACCCGGGATCGCCCGCGCCGAACCGAAGAACACGACGGTGTCCCTGACGTTGTAGCGTCGGAAGCGGGCCTGCGGCTCGATGTACTCGGACAGGATGCGAAGCGAGCGCGCATCACGGCTGTTGAGGAACTCGAGGTTCTTGTAGGCTTTTTGCATCCGCGGATTATAGCGGCCGGATCAGGCCCTTCAGGCGTCCGCGGTGGTTTCTCCGCCGTTTCGTCGCAGCGCCACGATGGCGAGGATCATCGCGCCGATCCCCGCGGAGGTCGCGGCGTACCAGATCAGCGTTCCGGCGTAGGGGATCAGCTTGAGCAGGTAGATCGCAACGAGGCCGAGAGCGAGGGACAGGTACGGCGACGGTTCGGACTCGCGGCCCATCCCGAGCACACGGTTCCCCAGCCAGACCGCGGTCGGGATCTTCCCGACGAACACCAGGATCGCCAGCAGGAACAGGCCGATGATGCCCAGCGGTATGGTGATCACCAGAATCACGGCGAACACCGAGGCGACCGCCAGCACGGGAAGTGCCAGCACGCCGACCGCAAGGCCGATCCAGCCCTCTTCGTTCATGCGCTGGACCGGCAGCCCTTTGTGCTTGCCGCACAGCGCCAGCAGGATCGAGCCGAGGACGAAGGCGGCGACGGGCCAGTAGAGCCAGCCGAGGAACGTGCCGAGGGTGAAGCCCCGGTCTTCCACAACTTCGTCGTCCTCGACCTTCTCGTGGATCACCTCACCGCCGACGTAGTCGGCGATCTCGACGGGCAGCTCGGTCCGGGACCTGTAGACCAGGTCGCCCTCGATCCTCGCGCCCTCGTTGAAGTTGATCGTATCGGCCTTGAGCCGCAGGTCCTCTCCGACGAGGCCCTCGATGCGGCTCTCGCCGGTCGTCAGGCGGACGGTGCCGTCGACACGACCCAGGTGCGTGAAGTGTGCCGCGGAGCCGAAGATGTCCCCGCTGATGTGTGCGCCGTCCTTGATCGTCAGCGCGGCGGCGAAGATCAGCAGGTCGCCCTCGATCGTGCCGCTGATGTCCACGGTCTGTGCGAACAGCCGCGTCGAGTCGCGCACGGTCCCGGTGATGTCGATCGAGTTGGCTCCGGCGAAGACGTCGCCGTCGACCTCGCCGCCGATGGAGATCTTCGGCGACCAGCCGAACAGGTCGCCGTCGTGCACCCCGTCCATCGAGATGCCGCCCGCGGCGAGCACGTACCGATCTCCGGTCTCCGTTGCACCGGAGCGCACCAACCAGGCCTCGTCGGCCGCGCAGAAGGGGCCGGACTGCTTGCTCTTGGCGGGCGCAGGGGGGGCCGCGATCGCGCCCAGGATCAGCGCGCCGAACAGCGCCACGATCGCCTGTCCGAACTTCATCTCACACTCCTAAGAATGATTCTCGTCGGCCATCCGCGCGCCGGCCATCGAATCCGTAACGGGCGGTCCCGCCGGCCCGGCGAGCGGTTGTTCCGTCCGTCCCGGCGGATCACCAGGGGATCAATTCCTTGAGTTTTCTCGCTTGCCGCCGCGACAACGGCACGCGGCTCCTCTCCTCGTTCTTCATCACGACCTCGTACGTCCCCGCGTCGCCGGGGAGGATTTCCCGGATAAAGGCGAGGTTGACGAGGTAACGGCGGTGGGCGCGGAAGAACGTCGGTCCCATCAAGGTCTCCAGGTCGGCCAGTGTTCGCTCGACCAGGAACCGACCCGAACCCGCTCGCGCAAAGACCAGGGTCTCGTCCGCCTCGAACCAGAGGATCTCGGCCGGCGAGAGCACCAGGATCTTGGACCCGCGCTTGGCGGTGAGCCGGGCCGGCGGGCCGGCGCCGACCGGAGTCGCAGGCCGCGGCTCCCCGTCGCCGACACGGCCCTTGAGCTCCTCGATCGCCTGCAGCAGCTTTTCGTCGCCGGGCTCGGCGGACGCGAACGCGCGGCGGACGCGATCGAGCGCCTCGGCGAACCGCTTCTTCGTGAACGGCTTGAGCAGGTAGTCGATGGAGTTGACGTCGAAAGCCTTGACGGCGTACTCGTCGTAGGCCGTCGTGAAGACGACGCGCGGGAGGTGCTTGACGCCGCGCACCACGTCGAACCCGTCGCCCCCGGGCATCCGCACGTCGAGAAAACAGAGGTCCGGACGCAGCGAGTCGATCGTCTCGATCGCGGCGGCCGGGTCCGCAGCCTCCCCGGCGACCTCGAAGTCGTCGTGAGCGCCGAGCAATCGCTTGAGCCGCTCGCGAGCCGGTTGTTCGTCGTCGACCACGACACAACGCCAAGTCATGGTTCCCCCTTCAGCCCCCCGCGATCCGATCCGCAGGCAGCAGCAACCTTGCCACGGTTCCGTTCCTTTCAGGATGGTTGAGTAGCGACAGCGAGCCGCGGCCGCCGTAGACCGAGTCCAACCTACGCTGGACGTTTCCGAGTCCGTGGCCGTCACGCACGAACTCCTCCTGCCGCCGGTCGATCCCGACGCCGTCATCGACGACGTCGAGGTGCAACGTGCGATCCACGAGGCGGGTGGAGATACGCAGATGTCCGCCTTCGACCCGCGGCGCGATGCCGTGGGCGACGGCGTTCTCCACCAGCGGCTGGAGCAACAGGCCGGGTACGGCGACTTCCGTCGACTCCGGATCGATATCCCACTCGACGGACAGCCGGTCTCCGAACCGCGCGCGCTCGATCGCGAGGTAATTCCGGGTGAACTCGAGCTCCTCCCGCAGCGGAACGGGCTCCGCGTCCGAGGCCTTGAACGCGTAGCGGAACAGCCCCGCCAGCCGGTGCAGGACGTCTTCGGCCGTTTCGGGATCGTCCTCGAGAAGCGACGCGATCGTGTTCAACGTGTTGAAGAAGAAGTGCGGGTTGATCTGCGCCTGGAGCGCGGCAAGCTCGGCCCGCGCCGCGGCCTCGCGAAGATGCGCCTCGGCCAAACGAACCTCCTGCACCTCGCGCAACGAAGCCTCGAGCTTGAAGCGCATGTTCTCGTAGACGAAGACGATCGCGCCGACGATCACGGACAGCACGCCGTTGATCGCGACGATCGCCGCGATCTGAGAGAAGTCGCGAACGACGAACAGCGGGTAGGCGTACAGCACGGCGACGCTGCCGCTGACCGCCCCGGTCAGCAGCGTGAACCCGAGCAGCAGGACGCGAATCGGACGGGCCAGCAGGCGCAGCCTGGGAAAGAGGACCGACGCGGAGAAGAACGCGGTGAAACCGACGACGTTCCCGAACAGGACGGAGATCACGATCGTCGGCTGCTCGATCACCCCGGTGTTGAAGAACCCGACCGCGAGCCCGATGACGGCTCCGGCGATCGAGTTGCCGGCAAGCCAGATCAACGCCTGCAGAACCGTCGAACGTACCGGGCGCTTCATCGTGCCCTCACCAGAACCAGCGTCGCATCGTCGTGCGCGTCGAGATCGCCCCTCCACTCGGCCAGCTCCCCGAGAACCGCAGCACTAATCCTCTCCAGCGGCGACCCGCCGTGTTCGCACAGCAGGCGGCACAGCCGATCCTCGCCGAACTCCTCCTCGTCCCGGTTGGGCGTCTCGACGAGACCGTCGGTGTACATCGCCAGGAGATCGCCCGGTTCCAGCCGGACGTGGTTCACGTCGTACGCCGTGGCGTCGAACATGCCGATCGGGAAACCGGAGACGGACTCGAGTGGCTCGGCCTGTCCGCCACGGACGCGCAACGGCGGGTGATGGCCGGCGTTGCTGTAGCAAAACGTCTTGCTCGCCGTCTCGTAGAAGCCCAGCNNNCGTGTCTGCAGGTCGGCGGGGCTCGTCTCGGCACCACTCAACGCTCGAACCGAAGCCTGGATACCAGCCACCAGCAACGCCGCGGGCACGCCCTTTCCGGAGACGTCGGCGACCACGACGCCGACGCGACCCGGTGAGACGGGAAGGAAGTCGAAGTAGTCTCCGCCGACGTCGCGTGCCGGAACGACGCGGCCGTGAAGCTCGAGATCCTCCAACCGCGGTGTCTCACGCGGCAACAGTTGCTGCTGCACCTCTCTCGCGGTGCGCAGCTGGCGCTCCATGACCTCCTTCTCTCTCAACTGGCGGTACTGGTCTTCGATCTGTCTCCGCATCGAGTCGTACGTGTGCAGTCCGATCCCGGCGATCACGGCGAGCGTCGCGTTGATCACGATGATCAGGATCGACGTCGTGGCCCGCGCGGCGACGAACAGCGGCTGCGTAATCGCCACGGCGATCGACCCGAACACGGTCACCGAGAGGAGTGTCAGGACCTGTAAAGGAAGGAACAGCAGGTAGGGCAAGTTGGCCAGCCGCGGGAACACGACGCGCGCAGAGATCAGCGAGGCGAACCCGACGACCTCCGCGAACAACAGGCTCAGCCGGAACGCCGGGAAGAAGTCCGATCCCGTCCCCACCGTGATGCCGATGGCCACGGCGAACCCCGCCGTCGCCCAGACCAGCGCCCACAACAAAGCGAACCGGCCTTGCGGCAGAGATTGCGTCAACCGCGGCGCGGTGCCCGACTGCGGTGCCCCCAATCGGGCGGTCTGTTCGATCGATGTCATGCGTCCGCCCGTAAACCGATCGTCATGTTAACCGACGCCCGCAGGTGGAACACATCGGTGCCCGTTGTATTCGAACCGCCCCAAAAGATGCGCGTGGACGGGAAAACCAGGTCCGTTCATATAATAGCGAGGGAGGTTTGGATGGGGCTGGTCGATCGGTTCGGGCGCGTCCACGACGATCTTCGGATCTCGGTGACCGATCGCTGCAACCTGCGTTGCTCTTACTGCATGCCGGTGGAGCCGGTCTGGTACCCCCACGAACATCTACTGCACTACGAGGAGATCGCCCAGCTCGTTCGCCTCTTCGCGAGGCAGGGGATCCGCAAGCTGCGGGTCACGGGGGGCGAACCGCTGGTGCGTCGCGATCTGCCGCTGTTGATCGGGATGCTGCGTGGGATCGACGGCATCGAGGATTTCTCGCTGACCACCAACGGGATCCTCCTCGGACGTTTCGCCGCGGATCTCGCCGCAGCGGGCCTGAGCCGGGTCAACGTGAGCCTCGACACGCTCGATCACGAGCGCTTTCGCCGCATCACCCGTCGCGATCGTCTCGACGACGTCCTCGCCGGCCTGGACGCGGCGGTTCGATTCGGCTTGTCCCCGGTCAAGGTCAATGCGGTCCTCCTGCGCGGCGAGAACGAAGACGAGCTGGAGACCCTGGTCGAACACTCGCGCGAGCGGGGCTGGGAGCTTCGACTGATCGAGTACATGCCGCTCGAGAACGACGGCAGCTGGCGTCCCGAGCGCGTCGTGCGCGGCGACGAGCTGCGTCGCAGGATCTCGCGCCGCTGGCCGATCGAGCCGGACCCGGACGGGGACCCGCACGCGCCCGCGACGCGCTGGCGCTTCACCGACGGTCGCGGGCGCATCGGTTTCATCGACTCGATCAGCGACCCCTTCTGCTCCAGCTGCTCCCGCTTGAGGCTGACCTGCGACGGCATCCTCCGCGCTTGTCTCTACGACGATGTCGAGTGCGACCTCAAGACGCCGCTTCGAAACGGGGCCGGCGAGGAGGAGCTGCTGCGGCGGATACGCGACACCGTCGAGCGCAAGGGGCAGGGCGGAGCCCTGCAGATCCTGGAACAACGGCACGTCCGGCCGCAGAGCAGGACGATGCATCAAATAGGTGGGTGACGCTCAGTTAAGCTGTTCGTCCACCGTGGTGCCCGTCCTCAAGGCCATCACGCGCTGTAGAACGTCGTTGACCATCTTCTGGGCCGTGCGCTGGCGCTCGCGGAGGTCGTCGATCTCCAGCAAGGCCTGCCGCA